>ENA-OFCD01000061-OFCD01000061.1-metagenomes-genome-assembly--contig:-NODE-61-length-67937-cov-22.292287_pt1 | contig 67937 bp, 75 predicted proteins | sample MGYA00153392_OFCD01 | MGnify analysis MGYA00153392 | reverse complement strand
AAACTTAGATCTAGCCTTGGAAGACCTTACGATCGCCTTCCGTCTCGACCCTGAGGAATATCGTCAGCTTGCCACCACCGACCCTGATCTCGACCCATTACGCAGTCACCCATCCTTCATCGCCCTGATGGAGTCAACTATTTAAAATCACCGATCGGTTTTAACTTCACACCCATCGATCGGGCTGCATTGGCTTGTCGTCGATCCATGGTAATTAACTCACAATTCAACCGTTCCGCCATTGCGATATAGATTGAATCGTAGATTGCTAATTCATAACGAAGACCAATCTGTAGCGATCGTGGCATGAGATGCTGTATCGCCATTACTATTAACGGCAAAGCAATTAACTGAACCAACAGCCCCTCAGCCACATCAGCAGGCATTCCCTGAAAACGCACCTGCTTCCACAAAACATTGGTACATTCAAGCCTACAAAACTCAGGCACGACCAATTCTGTGTCTGAAATCATTTGATTAAACAGAATCTTAACCTGAGGCGTATCCTGTTCAACAATTAAGCGCTGAATCACAATGTTCGCATCAACCACGTATCGATCGGTCATGAATCGCGATCCTCACAAATCATTTCCAGCCCCGTTTTCGCACCTTCTGGCGGCGTCCACATCAACCGATCGATCGACTCAAAAATATCCGGAAGCGATCGAGAGGACTGTGGCACAATGCCCTGCTGCTCCTCGTGAAAAACTTTCACAATGAATGCTCTCAATTCATCAATTGTTATATTGTCGAGTAACTTCATATTTCTACCTTACTCACAGCATAGAGAAAATATCCTAATTCCCATGGTATTGGAAACCTTTACGATTGACATCCGATCGGTCATAGACCAACGCCTTCCGCCTCAACCCTGAGCATTATCGTCAGCTTGCCACCACCGACCCTGATCTCGACCCATTACGCAGTCACCCATCCTTCATCACCCTGATGGAGTCTTTAGAGCCGTAAACTATAAATTATCAGAAGTATGAACATCCGTCAGTAATAAGGAATCCTTCATGGCTAACATCCTAACCTTAAACGAAATGCGCGATCGCTACGACGGCGAATGGGTCATGATCGCCTATACCGAAACTGATCCAGAAACACTAGAAGTTCTGCGGGGTGAAGTTCTTGCCCATTCTCCCAACTCTCAAGACGTGTATGCTGCAATGCCGATCGCCCAAGGTCGCGGCGTCGCCTTTGAATTTTTCGGACACATCCCAGAAAACGTCGCCTTCATCCTATGACCGCCAGAATTTACCGCGCCCAATCCTACCGTAATCTCTGGCTCGTCAAAGCAGCAGCAGGAAGTCCGATCGCCGAACCCAGCCTATTCCGACTCCTCATCGATACGGGTTCGAGCTACACCGTTCTTCCGGTCAAAGTTCTGGAAACCATGGGATGTGCAGTCAGCCGATCGAAAACCATTCCGATTGTTGCAGCAGGTGGAATCCTTCAGGCTTCGATCGTTACGATTCCCTGGTTTAACTGCCTCGGACAACGAGTCGAAAATTTTCAAGTCGTTGCACTCGATCTTCCGACCAATGCCTTTACCAGTGGATTGCTCGGAATGGATTTCCTGCAACGTTTTGGAATCATTATCAATACCGGAAAAGGCGAGTTAATCATTCCGTAGATCGTGCGATCGTCCTACTGAAGTCTCCAGCTGTAATGAATACTAACCACACAAAAGTAAGACCTATGAACTTACATACGATCGTCCTCCGCCAAACTCTAAATACTTGGGCTGCACTCTGTCTCGAAAACGGCATCGTCGGACAAGGTGAAACTCAAGACCATGCGATCGAAAACTCAAAGAAGCGATCGAATCCTTTCAACTCGCCTATGAATCTGAACCCAACATCTACTCTGCCCCTCTCCCCATTCAAGAACTCCACGAATTTCTAACCGTCGAAGCGACAGACCCGATCGCCAAATGAGGAAATCCTCCGACCACGAAGCTTGGTCTAACCGTGGGTTTTCGCTGGATGCATTAGGCTGAAAAGAAGAGGCGATCGGCTCCTTCGATAAAGCGAGCGGAATCAAACCCGACGACGCCAACGCCTTCTACGATCGCGCCTGCTTCCACACCACTATGGAAAATCTAGAGCTAGCTTTGGAAGACCTTACGATCGCCCTTCGGTCAGTTATGGTGGACGATCGCCTTCCGCCTCAATCCTGAGCAGTATCGATGCGCGATCGCTACGACGGTTAATGACGCTTATTCCACGGTCACAGATTTTGCGAGGTTGCGGGGTTGGTCTACGTCGAGTCCTCGTCGGGCGGCGATGTGATAGGACAAAAGCTGCATCGGGATGAGGGTGACGATCGGCGACAGGATTTCTTCGACGTGGGGCACGGGGATTAGGGTGTCGAAGGTTTCGGCGGCTTCAACTTCATCCATGGGAGTGACACCGATGAGACGGGCATCGCGGGCGCGGGCTTCTTGGGCATTAGACAACACTTTTTCAAAGACAGGTCCTGGCATGGCTATGGTGACGACGGGGACTTTGGAATCTAGCAGCGCAATAGGGCCATGTTTCATTTCGCCAGCGGGATAGCCTTCAGCGTGGATATAGCTGAGTTCCTTGAGCTTGAGGGCACCTTCAAGAGCGATCGGGAAGTTGATGCCGCGCCCCAGGAAAATAAAGTCCTGGGTATCGACAAAATCGTGGGCCAGTTCTTCGATGTAGCGTTCTTGGCTTTCTAGGACACTTTCGACTTGGGCCGGAAGCTGACGCAGACCGCTCAGGAGTTCTTCGATACGACTCATGCTTAACGTTTTGCGGCGGTAGGCCAGATCGATCGACAGAAAGTAGAATGCCATGAGCTGCGCGGTGAAGGTCTTGGTTGCTGCCACCCCGATTTCGATTCCGGCGCAGGTGTCAATGAGGCGATCGACCAGTTCGCCTAGGCTGCTTTCGGCGCGGTTAGTGATGCCGAGGATGCGCGATTTTAGGGGTCCGGTTTCGCCTTGACGCCGGGTTTTGTCCATGGTGAGAGCAGCGAGAGTATCAGCCGTTTCGCCAGATTGGGTGACGCCGATGAGTAAGCTATGGGGCGTCATGGGCGGAGGGGAATAGCGGAATTCTGAGGCGTACTGGACGGCAGTAGGGATTTCGGCGAGTTGTTCGAGGAGATATTTGCCAACCAGACTTGCGTGCCAACTGGTGCCACAGGAGACGATTTGTATTTGCTCAATGTCAGCATAAAACTCATCGGGAATATTGAACTGGATGGGTGAAATGCCGGATGCGGGGGTCCAGCCGGGGACAAGGTAGGTTTCGAGACAGGTGCGGACGACGCCCGGTTGCTCGTAGATTTCCTTGAGCATATAGTGGCGAAACCCTTGTTTTTCGACCATGACGGGGTTCCAGTTGAGGGTGCGCGGGGTTTTGCGCAGGCGATGGCCCTCGAACGTGTAAACTTCGACGCCCATGCGGGTCATGCGCGCGATTTCGCCGTTTTCTAGCGACAATACAGCGGTAGTGTAGGGGACAATAGCCGGGGTGTCGGATGCGCAATAGTATTCGCCTTGGCCAAAGCCGATGACAAGCGGGGCTTGCTGACGGACAACGATGAGTTCATCGGGGAAGTCTGCCGAAATCACGGCGATCGCAAAGGCTCCCTGGAGTTCGTTTACGGCTTGACGGACGGCTTCAAGTAGAAGAGACGATTCCGCTATTTTGGTTTTAGTGATCGGTGCGAGGAGATCTTTAAGTGCGAGGAGCTTCTGGGAGATGAGGTGCGGGATGGTTTCAGTATCAGTTTGCGATCGAAACTGGCAGCCTTGAGCTTTTAGGGTTTCCCGCAGTTCCCGATAGTTTTCAATAATGCCATTCTGGACCACGGCGATGCGGCCTTCGGTGTCACGGTGGGGGTGGGCATTGTGTTCTTCGGGCTTGCCATGAGTGGCCCAGCGGGTATGACCAATGCCGAGGGGCGCTGGATTGTCCTCGCCGTCGAGTTTCTCTTTGAGATTATTGAGTTTGCCCTTGGCCCGAACACAGTGGATTTTATCGTCTAAAACCGTCGCAATTCCGGCGGAGTCGTAGCCGCGATATTCCAGTTTCCGTAAGCCTTCGAGAAGAATTCCACTCGCTGCTTTTGTTCCGATGTAACCCACAATTCCACACATACGCCCCAATGCTCCCAATGCTAATTTCAATCTGTCTAGTGAATTTTAGTTCAATCAAGCTGCGATCGATCGGTCCTGATTGTGACGAAGAATGCCCTACAGACCCGGCTCTATATTCTGCAAGGCATCCAAATCGATCGCCGCTAGTTTGACATAGGCATTTTCGATCGCCGTTGCCCCCCGGAGGTATCCCGTGCTGGAACCGGGACAAATATAATTCAGCGTCTCGGTGCTGAATCGATCTTGAATGAATTGCACGTTTTTGAGCTGTCGTTTCCAGTGGAAGGTCTTAGAGATTCGGTGCGGCGCAGGGTTGCTGTTGCGATCGGGTAGGAGATGCCGTCCGGTGAAGAGAAGTCCGCCGTGCAGTGGGGTGTAGAGGCAGGCCGAGCCAGGAGAATGGCCGGAGGTCCAGAAGATTTCAAGATCGCCAGGGAGCGTGTGATGGGTATGAAAAGATGTGACGGTGAGGTTGGGGAGGAGATAAGCTTCTTGTTCTTGAATCACAATGTCGCAGCCCGTTGCCGCCTGAATGTCTTTGACGTTGGCAATGCCGCCACGATGGGTGAGAAACAAGGTTCGGACGCCGCCCCGATCGCGCAACCATGCTTCGGTTTCGGCGTTCCAGGCAGGGCAGTCGATGAGCACGTTACCGCTGTCACTGAGTAAACCGTAGGCCGTGCCGCCGAGAATCGCGCGGCTGGGAGGAAAGGCAAAAATTTGGGCGGTCTCAAGATTGGGGCAGGGGACCGATCGGGGCGGCTTTGAGGGTTCCGCCGAGTGCTGGGGCGCAAGTTCGACGGGCGGTTCAACGACAGTCATAGGTTAGGTCGGTGCGAGGGTTAGGTCGGTGCGAGGTCGGATAGCGGGTTTTGGTTCCAGTATTGTAATCGATCGGGCGATCGGGCGGAGATCTGGGGTAAGGGGATGGGGGGTGCATGGATTTGGTGGGCGATAAGGTGCGAGAATTGGAAGCTGTAAAAGTGCGAATCCCCTGGTCCGTTAGTCATTGACATGTTCTGGTTATTCCTTCTCCTAAGCCTAATCGGCTACTTCTGTTATGTGGTGATCGTCCAGCGAGTCAAGCTGATGACGCGAACACCTGCATGGCTATTGTGGTCGGTGGTGATGACCCCTGCGTTCTGTCTGACGACGTGGCTCATCGTAATGGGACCGGGTGTCCCCATGCCGACGCCCTTGGCACTACTGATTTTTGTGGGCTGTTTTGTGCTGTATGTGGTGTTGATTCAGCGGGGACGCGGACCTAGCGGCGATTCCATAGAACGAAATCCCGCGCCCCCAGCCTTGCCGGAAAGCTTGGCTGAACCGATTACCATTCGATCGTTGACGTCAGAGGAAGAGGGCGAGTTGCGCAAGTGTTTTCCCTGGGGCACCTATTACTTGCAGAGTATTGACTATCGGCCCCAAGCGGTGATTTGTCGGGGACAGCTTCGAGGTGCGCCGGATTTGGCTTATCACACCGTGGAAGAGAAGGTGAAGGAGACATTTGGGAATCGCTTTTTCCTAGTGTTTCAAGAAGGTCCGAGTGAGAAGCCATTTTTTGCCCTAGTGCCCAATCCCCAAGGCGATCGCACCCTCACGTCACGGATGATTCGGCAGCCGGGAATGGCGGGACTCATGGCAATGATAACGGCCCTAATGACCACATGGTCTGGACAGGTCTTAATTAAGCAGGTGGGCATTAGTGAGACGCCGAGTTTTGCCGATGGGGTGCCTTACGCGGTGGCACTGATGGGATTTTTCTTGATTCGCGAGGGCGGACATTACTGGACAACGTTGCGATACCGAATTCCAGCGACCTTACCGTATTTTATTCCGATGTTGCCGTTGCCACAGTTGCCGATCGGGACCGTGGGAGCCTTTATTCAAATCCGTGCGCCAATTCCGAACCGCAAGGCATTGTTTGACATTGGCGTTATTGGGGCGCTGATGGGGCTGGTGGCGGCGATCGTGATGCTGGGCTATGGGCTGTCGCTGTCTGAAGTCGTAGGCTATCCGCCCGGTTTTCGGCCCAGTGTGTTTAAGTTTGAGGCGATGCTGCCGGAGTATTCCATTTTGTTGACGGTGATTGCGAAGGGCGTGCTCGGGGGCGCGCTGGAAGCCAAACGGGCCATTGCGCTTCATCCGATCGCCGTAGCAGGATGGCTGGGCGTCTTGTTCACAGCGTTTAACCTTATGCCCGTGGGGCAACTAGACGGCGGACGGATGGTCCATGCTATTTTTGGGCAGCGGCAAGGGGCGATGATCGGTCAGGCGGGACGGTTGACGCTATTGTTACTCTCAGTAATGCAGCCGCATTTGTTGCTGTGGGCGGTGTTGTTGTTCTTTTTGCCGACCATTGATGAACCGACCTTGAATGATGTGACGGACTTGGATAATGGGCGGGATGCGATCGGGATAGTGACGTTAGTGATCTTGATCTTAATTATCGTTCCGGCTCCGAAGATATTATTAACGCTATTAGGGATGGGAGGTTAGCCACATGATCGCAATCGCAGACATCGGGGCGTTTGGGCAGCAGGTGCGATCGATCGTGTTGTACCGAGATGTGCTGGAGGGGAAGGTTGGACGAGCCTTTCTAGATCTGTTGCAGGCATTGTCGCCCGATCTCATGCGATCGGCGTCGCTGCGGGAAGAGCGGGTTTTGGTGGCCTATGGGGACTGGATTCGGGCGTTGGCGAATTGTGGTATGGGTTGGCAGGAGTATTTGAGCGATCGGATTTTGAAGGCGGATAATGCATTTTCGCAGCAGGCGTCTCGGGTTGAATTTACTGAGATGCCTTCGACTTTGGTTGCAGTAGCAAAACGTGATCTTCGGATTTTGCAGTTGGTTTACAATACCGTGTGTGCGGACATTGCCGATTGGGTTCAAGACGTGTTGCCCAATCTCTACGATTTGCCGATTTGGTACGATGATGTTCAGATTGACGGTGGCGCTGTTTCTGCGTTTCAGAAATGGTTTGAAGTCAAAGATTGGGGCGACTATACAGCTCAACTGGCGATGCAATATGCGCGATCGGGCGTCGGGGTCTTTGCGACGTTTCGGGCCTTTCGATTTGTAGCGGGAGAACTCGTCGGCATTGCCAATCCTGATCCGATTCAAGCAGACGATTTGATCGGGTATTCCTGGCAGCAGGAGACGCTAATTAAAAATACACAGGCGCTGCTCAAGGGGCATCCGGCTTTACATATTTTGCTCTACGGCAGTCGAGGTTCAGGCAAATCGTCACTTATTAAAGCGTTGCTCCATCGATCGGATGCACTGCGATTGATTGAAGTGTCTAAGGCTGAACTGTCACAGTTGCCAGAACTCGTTGAATGCCTGAGAGACGTGCCGCAAAAGTTTATTATTTTTGTCGATGATTTGTCCTTTGAAGAGGATGACGATGCATACAAATCGTTGAAAGTGGTGCTCGAAGGCAATGTGACCGCCCGCGCGCAAAACGTAGTGGTCTATGCGACTTCAAATCGTCGTCATTTGATTCGGGAGTTCTACGGCGATCGTCCTCGCCCGAAGGATGCAGATGAAATTCATAATTGGGATACGGTTCAAGAAAAGCTGTCCTTTAGCGATCGCTTTGGGATGACGCTCACCTTTGGTCCGGCGGATCAAGAGACATACTTAGAGATGGTGCGGCATTTATTCGGGCAATCGGGTCTTGAGATGTTGCCTGTGGAGTTGGACTTTGAAGCGTTGCAGTGGGCGACTAAGCACAATGGCCGATCGGGGCGAACAGCGCGTCAGTTTGTCGATTTCTTAGTGGGCAACAGATCGGGTTGAACTCTTTAGAATCGATCGCTGCTCGGGCATTCTAGCCAGACTGTCCCTGTTAATGAAAACGAGTGAGCACCTATGAACTTTAACGATGATCTGACTCATGAAAGTGAGCTTCAGGGCGATCAAGACACCTACGTCTATATTGGTCGCTTTGATCCCGCAGGCTTTCCGATCGTAACATCACGCCATCTCCATCTCCATGCCAGCGTAACGCTTCAAGCAATCAGTCTCGTTCCGCTGATAGCTCAGTCCATTCGATCGGAGCCGCTTCAAGAGATTTTAATCCGTCATGAAGATGGATCGACGGTGTGTGTCGAACCGAATGTCGATGGTTATATTGCCTATCTCAAGCCCGATTAAACCTGGATTGATTGAGAGGTCTGGGTTCTTAATCCGTTTAACTCGATCGGGCTATTCATCTCACTCATTAGTCACATTTTGGCCACAGTTCACTTAAAACTGTGGCCATACAAAAATTGCATTAATTATGATGTATTTTTAAAAGCCGCTATAATTTCGGTAGTCAATTAAATAGACCTATCCATAAATTAAATTAGCTCAAAAATAGGATATTAAATATATAATAAAATCTCTAAGTTCTATGACTAGAAGATATTTCAGGGTTTTAAAGTAATTTAAAATAAAGAAATAATTTTAGGTTCTAATTCAATTGCTTTTAATCGGTTGCTGATAGGAATAATACTCAAACCCTGATGCCGTCGTTCAAAAAAAAATTTCTCGACCTGAAATAATCTTAGTGAAATCCTCTGAAGTCTACGATCGCAACCCGTCCCTACGAACTAATTGTTTATGGGTTCTAGTTGCCAAGTCGAAGTCATATCGAGTACGATATAGGAGTGGGTTTATAAGCAGATGCATCTAAACCCACTGTTTATAAGCCAATGTCCTGTAGAGCAATCACACATCATCATGACTGAATTTAAAACACTCACAACTGCGGATGGTATTCCCGTTGGAGATAACCAAAACTCGCTGACAGCAGGCGATCGGGGTCCTATCTTGATGCAGGATTTCCACCTGATGGAAAAGCTCGCCCACTTCAATCGAGAGCGGATTCCTGAGCGCGTAGTCCATGCGAAAGGTGCCGCAGCGTTTGGCACTTTCACTGTGACCCATGATGTGACTCAATACAGCAAAGCCAAGCTTTTTGCAGAAATTGGCAAGCAAACCCAAGTTCTAGTTCGGATTTCGACGGTGGGTGGAGAGAAGGGATCAGCGGATACCGATCGGGATCCCCGAGGTTTTGCGGTCAAGTTTTATACTGAAGAAGGAAACTGGGATATTGCAGGCAATAACACGCCCGTCTTCTTCATTCGCGACCCGCTAAAGTTTCCTGATTTCATTCATTCTCAAAAGCGTAATCCACAGACTAATTGCAAAGATGCAAATACGAAGTGGGATTTCTGGTCACTCAGTCCAGAAGCCTTACACCAAATTACAATCTTATTTTCCGACCGGGGCACGCCAAAAAGCAACCGCCATATGGACGCCTTCGGGAGCCATACCTTTAGCTTAATCAATGCACAAGGAAGACGAGTTTGGTGTAAGTTTCATTTCAAAACTGAGCAGGGGATTGAAAACCTTTCTGCCGCAGATGCCGTAAGGATCGCAGGTGAAGATCCCGATTATACGACGCGGGATTTGTTTGAATCGATCGAGCAAGTTGACTATCCAAAATGGCGTGTTTGTATTCAGGTGATGACGGAAGAACAAGCCACACAACATTCAGATAATCCGTTTGATTTGACCAAGGTATGGAAACATTCAGAGTATCCTTTGATTGACATTGGAATGCTTGAACTCAATCGTAATCCGCAAAACTACTTTGCTGAAGTTGAACAATCGGCCTTCTCTCCTTCAAATGTCGTTCCAGGAATTAGTTTCTCACCTGATAAAATTCTGCAAGCGCGCATCATGTCTTACCCAGATGCCCAACGTTATCGCCTTGGGGCAAACTATCAACAACTGCCTGTCAACCAGCCCAAATGTCCGGTGATGCACTATCAACGTGATGGGGCGATGGCACTCGGCAACAATGGCGGTAATACGCCTAACTATGAGCCGAATAGCGATGACGATGCGCCCAAGGAAAATTGTATCTACGCCGAGCCTGCGTCTGATTTAAGCTCTGGTTCAGGTCATGTTAAAGCCGATCGATATGATCATCATCAGGGCAATGATGATTACACACAGGCAGGCGATCTCTATCGACTACTTGCACCTGATGCCCAAGAACGGCTAGTTCAGAACATTCTGGGCAGTTTGAGTGAAGCCCGCGCTGACATTCAAATGCGCCAACTCTGTCACTTCTTCCGGGCCGATCCTAACTACGGGATGCAAATTGCGAAAGGGTTAGGAATCCAAATCGATCCATCCACGATGAAAATGGGTGCGCGAACCACCTAGGGATAGTCTCAGACATAGCTCCAAACATGGCTCCCAATTTTAGGGTTGGGGGCTTCATAACCATCCATCTGTAATCTTCACAGCTTGTAACTTTTGTAGTACGTTATCTGCAAGATGGATTACAATGAGGAATACGCCCAAGTTGACTAACTCATACATCCTATCAGGCGCATCATAGCCATGAAAAATACCGACGATCGCATTATTATTTTTGACACCACGCTGCGGGATGGCGAACAGGCCCCCGGAGCAACGCTTAATGTGGAAGAGAAAATCACGATCGCCCGTCAACTGGGTCGGCTCGGCGTAGATGTAATTGAAGCGGGGTTTGCCTTTGCGAGTCCGGGTGACTTTGAAGCGGTAAAACGCATTGCAGAATTAGTGGGCGTTGATGATGGTCCCGTGATTTGTAGTTTGGCGCGGGCGCTTCCGGCTGATATTAAGGCCGCTGCAGAAGCCCTGCAACCCGCCGTCCACAAACGCATTCACACCTTTATTTCGACCAGTGATATTCACTTAGAGTACCAACTCAAAAAAACCCGATCGCAAGTGCTGACCATCGCTGAAGAAATGGTGACCTATGCCAAGTCTTTTGTTGAAGATGTAGAGTTTTCGCCCATGGATGCAGCGCGATCGGAACCTGCGTATTTGTATCAAGTCTTAGAACGCGCGATCGCAGCAGGGGCCACAACGATCAATATTCCAGATACGGTGGGCTACATGACGCCGAGTGAATTTGGCGATATGATTCGCGGCATCAAAGAAAACGTTCCCAATGTCGATCACGCGGTAATTTCAGTCCATGGTCACAATGATTTAGGCTTGGCGGTTGCCTCTTTTTTAGAAGCGATCAAGTACGGCGCACGTCAATTAGAATGCACCATTAATGGCATTGGCGAACGGGCTGGAAATGCGGCCTTAGAAGAATTAGTAATGGCGCTGCATGTGCGACGACAATATTTCAATCCATTTATGGGAAGACCCGTCGATTCAGAAGCACCGCTTACCGGAATTAACACGACCGAGATTTACCGAACCTCACGTTTGGTTTCTAATTTGACTGGGATGCTGGTGCAGCCGAACAAAGCGATCGTCGGGGCCAATGCCTTTGCCCACGAGTCAGGAATCCATCAAGATGGGATGTTAAAAAACCGGAATACCTACGAAATCATGGATGCGCGATCGATCGGTTTGACAAACAATCAAATCGTCCTTGGCAAACACTCTGGCCGCAACGCGTTCCGATCGCGCCTTACTGAATTGGGCTTCGAGATGGGCGACACTGAGCTAAACAAAGCCTTTGTGCGGTTTAAAGAACTGGCGGATAAGAAGAAAGAAATCACCGATTGGGATCTCGAATCGATTGCAAACGACGAAATCCAACAACCCATTGAACTGTTCCGATTAGAAATGGTTCAAGTCAGCTGCGGCAACAACGCCCAGCCCACCGCCACTGTCAAAATTCGGATGCCAGACGGCCAAGAACTCATGGATGCTGCGATCGGCACAGGTCCCGTCGATGCGATTTACAAAGCGATTAACCGCGTCGTCCAAGTGCCTAATGAATTGATCGAATTCTCGGTCCAATCCGTCACCGCAGGCATAGATGCTATTGGGGAAGTGACCATTCGTCTCAAACACGAAGATCGAATCTTCTCCGGCAGGTCCGCCAACACCGACATCATCGTCGCCTCTGCCCAAGCCTACATCAACGCGCTCAATCGTCTGTACAGTGCGCTGAATTCTGGATCGATCGATCGGACCCATTCCCAACACGAAGCCCAACGCGAAGCCGCTAGCGTTTAGGGAAAGGCCCCTATATCTTGCTCCCCCAGCCCTCAAGATGCTGTTGGCGAGTTGATAGTGGGTCTGTTAGTGCAACATTGGGTGACGAGTCAGAAAGACGACATCACCCTCGTTGGCCCTATTCGGCCAGACCCCAGTTGGTAAGCGAGAGACCCTAAATCGTTCTGAAAAGATGGATTTCAGACCTAGCAGGTTAGATTAATGAACTCTAGCCCAAGACTCGATCGTCAAAATGTAGACAATACGGCATGGTTCAGCCGATATCCGAAGCCGTAGGCTGTTTCGATCAAGTGTTCAATGCCCACTTGCTTAAGCTTGACGCGCAGCGATCGAATGTGCGTTTTTACAGTTTCCAAACTCGGTTGTTCATGATTAGATGACCACAAATGATCAAGGATGCTTTGGGCACTGAACGTCTGACAAGGCGAGTTCAAAAAAAGCATTAAAAATTGGTATTCTTTAGCGGTAAAGGAAATAACCTCATTTTTATAGATTATCTGTTGGTTGTAACAGTCCACCCAAAGATCACCCCAGCGACTCTCCACCGGATATTTTTTACCCTTACGACGCAGTAAAGCCCGAATATGAGCGACAAACATCTCTGAATCCACCGATCGCGGCAAGCAAGCATCTGCTCCAGCATTTAGAGCTGCGATTTCAATTTGCGAATTCAATCCTTCAACGAGCAGCAATACCAATATGGGATTCTGACACAATTGCAGCCTTTTGCAATAGTCCAAAACATCCGTATCAAGCAATTTCCCGTCAATAATGATCAAATCATAGGGAAAAAGGCCCAGGTAATGATCCAAAGCTACCTGATCCTTAACGGTGTCTGCAATAGAATTGTATTTTGAGACAAGGGACTCAATCCGATCGCTCAATACTGGATCGCAAGACAACATTATTAGTTTCATTTCGTTGATTTCCGTTGTTATCCGTTGATGCCTACCTTGAGCAAAAATGTGTGTAAAGTTTAAATGTTATCATTTCATCACAATACGCTATTAATGTCCTCTACCAAAAATACTAAGCGTACGATTTAAATAACACATCATCATGATGATAAGTTTTCATCAGCCGATCGGAATAAGCTTAAAGCGAAAATGTGTGTTGACTAACATACCCTATTTCTCCTCCTGTTGGGGGGTGGATTTCAGTCAAAGCCACTGCCGTCCAAACTAACGTGTGATAGACCTAAGCGGGAATATAGAGTTCCTAGTATCCGCTTTCCTTCAAGAACTTCAATTCATCAGAAATAATCAAAATCATGAATGATCTCCGACTTATCTTTAATATCTCGGCCATTTTTAGCGCAATCCAAGATACCTTAAGTCCATTTAGCATTTGTTAAGTTACTTGTCTATTCTTTGCATTCCCACACAAGTTCAAGTTTGATTTTAAGATAACTTTTCGTCCTGCAAAATTGTCATGTATTTTCTTATTTTTCGTAATACTTATTTACAAACCTACCCTAAGTCTCTTTACAAGAAATTAACTTTTAGGTGTGACAATTGGAAACATTGAGAAACAAAAATCAAAAATGACTGATTCTACGACTTAGATACTGATTGATTTCATCATTTAGCTCTTAGCCTGTTAGCTTTATGCAATCTTCCAAACGCGTTATTCCCAATTTCGTATTCGGCATTTACTTTTCGAGACAGTTTTCAGCTCTAGAGAGTCTTAAGTCCAGCTATTTATGGTTGGAGCTTCAGGCAGACAAAGACGTAGAGAATCGATTCTGGATTGATGATGTTGAGTACCCTAATGTTCTACTGATTGAAGTCGCGATCGATCGATCGGTAGACTTAACCCAGATTTATTTAAGCTACTGGCGATCGTTTGATCGTCCAATTATTTGGATCATTGAGGACGATATTTCTCATGAATCCCTCAATCATCCTACTTACAATCAACTCACTAAAAACATTTCACTTGCGGGAGAGTGTATTCTGAATCAGGGTGCTGTTTCAGATTACTCAGTCACCACGATCGCGAAAAATCTTCTCAATCGTTTCTACTCGCAATCTCAACCAACTACGTTTAGCAATGCCAGCACAGACTGTACGATCGCTGATTTTGCTTATGGCCAGCGCTTAGGTAAAGGTCATGGTCGATCGGTCGCTTAGATAGGTTAAAATCCAGTTCAAATTCTGTTCGTTCATTCCTAGGAAATCAGCAGGACGTCCCATGCGAATTTTGATCGTCGAAGATGATACTCTTCAGTCTGCTCACTTTTTAGATCTCCTTTCAAAAAAGAAGTACCTCGTTGATGTTGCAAAAGATAGTCTAAATGGCTTGCACACACTCCAGACGATTGAGTATGATTTAGTGATTTTAGATGTTAGGCAAACTGGAATAGATGGGCGGTTGTTTTGTCATCAACTTCGCGATCGAGGATTGTCAGTTCCGGTGCTGATCACGGCTGATCTTAATTATCGAGAAGTGGCCATTGAACATTTGCAAGCGGGTGCGGACGACTACCTTTTGAAGCCCATGTATCTTCCCGAACTCTACGCTCGAATTCAGGCATTGATTCGGCGCGGAAAGGGTCAATTTACAGCATCGATTCTGCAAGTGGGTGATCTCTGCCTCCATCCCCATGCCTGTGAAGTCACCTATCTTGGCAAACCCCTGCTCCTGAAACCCATAGAGTTTTCGATTTTAGAACTGTTCATGCGCCATCCCCAGCGATTCTTTAGTCATCCGGTGCTGTTAGAACAACTGTGGCAACAGGGTCAAGACCTGCTTGATGAACTGACTGTCAAGTCTCACATCAAAAGCCTTCGCCAAAGACTTAAGGCGATCGACATGGATGATCTAATTGAGATCGTCTATGGCGTTGGTTATCGGATTAATAACCACTATGTCAAGATAGCTAAAGACTCGAAGTGAACCCGTCATCTGGTCTAGCCCATCAGTATTGCCACGGGTGCGGCGATCGCTAAATCCGTGCAAAAAATCCCTATTCTTCTTGTATCCAATTGTAAAACTGAGCATAGATTCTTTTTTTCCTGGAATCCTACATAACTCCGCTTGTAGAATAGCCCTATAGACTGGCGCAATTGCGATAAATACGGGTTTGGGATTCTTATGGGTTTAGGTGAATTTGATGTTTCTGCCTTGAATGCTGCTCTCCATGCGGCTTGGATGACTTTTACGCAGAGTCCCACCTTTAAAGTGGCAGGGGCGATCGTCACGTTTTCGATCGCCGCCTTAGGCATCGTGACGACCAAACTCGAAATGATTCAGAAGTTTTTGGAAACCGTCCAAAAAATCCGAGATCTCCTTAAGCCAGATGCCGTTCCGGCTGGACCGATCGATACCCAAGATGCCCGCGCCCGGTTGTTGCGAGTTGTGCTAAGTGAATATGCCCGCCGTCGTCAAGACTCCCTGCATAACTTGGTCATGGTGGACATGGGGTTTCAGACGCAGGGGGAAGCCATCGGACGACCTGAACCGCTTCTTCTCGCTCCCGAACCGGAAACCGTCGATCGCACCTTGACGATCGCCGGACATGCGGATGTCATGACTATTCCCATACAGCAGTCGCTTTTAGACGTGTATAACCAAGTCGAAATCAGTGGGAAACTGCTGATTCTGGGCAATCCAGGATCAGGCAAAACTACGGAGCTATTAAAATTTGCCACCGCGCTAACGACCAAAGCAATCCTCAACCCATTAGAGCCGATTCCAGTGCTCCTAGAGCTATCGACTTGGACCGAGGGCACGATGGAGACCTGGATTATGGCCCGGTTGAAGCGCCTCTACAACGTTGATGGGATGACGGCCCAGGCGTGGCTTCGGGATGAGCAATTAGTGTTGCTGTTGGATGGGCTGAATGAATTGGGTCTGACCCGGCAAGAGCGGGCGATCGTTGAAATTAATCATTTTTTGGCCGAAACGGGCTATCCGCACTGCGTGGTGTGTTGTCGGAGTGAAGAGTATGAGGTGGGTCAGGAGCGACTGTCGCAGTTGAACGGTGCGATTTATCTAAAACCCTTATCCGACGGACAAATCCAGCGATATCTCGAAGACGTCGGTCGATCGCCCTTTTGGGGAAACATTGAGAATCAGCCTGCATTGCTAACCCTAGCTCGATCGCCGCTGCTCTTAACCATAATGGTAACGGTGTATCAAGATCGTCAGATTCGCACGAGTGAGGAGCTATTAGACCTTTACATTGACTATGCCTTTACGCGCAATGGCAGACCAGGAGGCGATCGCATAGCAACCCGTCCTCAGGCGATGCACTATCTCCACTGCCTCGCCCGTCAGCTCAAACTCCAGAGCAGAACCGAGCTTCTAATTGAACGGATTCAGCCTAAGTCTCTCCCTAGTGATGGCGATCGGTTGCTGTATCGGTTGCTGTGTGGTGGGGTGATTTCGGTGTTTTCGGGTGGTGTGGGATGGGTGGTTTTTGGTCAAGTAGCGGCGAAGTTCCAGATCTTTATGACGATCGTTGGGCTAGCGTTTGGGTTTTTCTACGGTGTCTATAGTCGAGAAAAGATGAGCGATGAGCTTCAAAAAATCCCCCTGTTGCATCTTCCGTCCCTACAGCCGATTTTAAATCTCCTCGACAACGAAGAAATCGAACCCGTTCGCCTAGGCTGGTCCTGGGACCGTGCGAAAACGGGCTTAATCGCGGGACTGAGTCTGGGATTTGTATTGGGATTTATCGTGTTTTTGTATGACTGGCTCGTGGGTGGATTTTGGTTGGGATTGAGGTGGGGACTGGCCCTGTGGATTAGCTACGGCTGCTTCTTAGGGATTGTATCCGGGCTTCAGGCGGGGGTCCGAGGTAGCACCGAACCGAATCAGGGGATGTGGGAGTCCTTAAAAAGTGCGATTGCCGTCACCCTTCTAGCGACTCCCATGGCGATGCTCGTTGCAGGAGTTGGCCTGCTCATTCCATTGGGATCAGTGAGCTGGCGGCTTGCCTTCTGGATTGGCATCGCGGGCGGATTATTATCCGGGTTATTTTCTGGAGGAATCCCATGCATTCAGCACTTAGTGTTGCGGATATTGCTGTGGCGTCGAGGGATGATTCCTTGGAACTATGCCCAATTTCTAGAATATGCTCACGACTTGCGGCTGTTACAACGCGTCGGTGGCCGTTACCGATTTATTCATGAATTATTACGGGAACACTTTGAATTGATCAAATCATAAACCCCGATCGCAGACCGAAAATCCTTCTCTACCCGTATGGAGTTAAGCGGTCTCGAACCGCTGACCTCTGCAATGCCATCGCAGCGCTCTACCAACTGAGCTATAACCCCGAATATCACCTTTAATAATGCCTTAAGAACATAATTCCCGTCAAGCTTTAAGATATCATAGTTCATGAATTCCCGCCGTGCCCATTCCCCATGACTGACGTAACCCCTGCTGCTCCCACCGCTGAAGAAATTGACCAACTCCTCCTCTCAATGCGCCGCAAGATGGGCACTTGGGTCGAGTGGGCTGAGGCTAGCCTAATTTTACAGAAAGCGGGCTACACCGACCAGCAAATCTTCGAGGCGACCGGGTTTGAGGGGATTCAGCAGAATCAGATTATGGTTGCTGTACAGGTATATAAATCGATCATTGCGATCGGAGTCAAACCCGAAACCGCAGAACTCTTTAATCGAAAAGCCTCGGACGTCCTGTACGAATTTCGCACTCTCTCTCCTGTCGAACGCGCCGCCGCCGCCGACTTTGCCGCCGATCGCAAGATGGACCGCGACGAAGCCAAAGAGGTGGGTAAGGCCATGAAGGACTTCTCGCGAATCAGCCAGCCTGCAACAGAATTTTCCAGTACTCCGGGCGATATTCTGGCATATTTTGCATGGCGTGCGGCCAAACAGACGACGGATTTGCATGCGCGATCGCTGTTGATTGCGCGAGGGCTGAAGTATGTCCAAACGGAAACGGCCCGCAAACAAGTCGAGGCACTGCTGCTAAACTTCACGAGCAATCCTGAAAAACTAGCGCCCCGGATGCCCGTGTATCGAATCGAGTCGGATGAGGATCTGCCAAGTATGCTGCCCGTGGTTGGATCCATGCCGTTGACTAAAGCGGACTTACAAGCGGTGCCGCTGTGCGATACGGAAGAACCGTTTGGATTGGTTCGGTTTTCGGGGGTAGGAGCCTATGTGCCTGTACCGGGATATCAAGTGATTCGGAATGCGTCTGATCCGATCGCGTTTTTTGCTGGGAGCGAAGACCTGCCGACTCGGTTACCTGGAGATTCGGAGCAGGTGTTAATAGTGATCGATCGCTCTGAACGGAGTTGGAAAGCAGACACCTATTTTGTAGTGGCCAACGAGGGCGATCAACTGGAACTTCAGTGGTTTGATAAAGTTCCTACCATGCAGATTCTAGGCCGAGTGATCTTAATCATGCGTCCAAAAAAGGTGCTCGATGAAGGCTTAATGAAAGATGTGTGGCAGTTTGAAGAGTAAGGAAAAAGTCGATAATCAAGGATTTGTCAATGGCTAACGGAGACATTTATGACTAAAATTTCCTAGGGTTTGTGATTGGGATTGCCATCAGAATTATTGAATAATATCTTTGTGTAGTTTATCAATTTCTTGGGTACACTAAAACCATAGTTTCTAATACTCCAATAGTTGAGCTAAACGATTATGTCGAACATTCCTGGTGCAGACAAGAAAGTCACGGCGGGTATTTGTGGGATTTTGCTAGGTGGCTTTGGTATTCATAAGTTTATCTTGGGTTACAACACCGAAGGCATCATCATGTTGGTTGGATTTTTCTTGAGCTTCGGTCTTGTGAGTATCCTTGGCTTGATCGAAGGTATTATTTACTTGACTAAGAGCGATGAAGAGTTTGTTGAGACCTACATCAATAACAAGAAGGGATGGCTTTAGAACCGTTTCAAAACTCCAATCGCATCCGTTGGATAGTTGTTGGATTTTGTTCAAGCGTTCTGATCGCATTGATCTGTCGCATTCGATGGGGTGAGGCGATCGGGGTTCCATGTGTCATCAAGTGGCTAATTGGAATTCCTTGTCCGATGTGCGGAATGACTCGATCGTTGACAGCATTGCTTCAGGGTGATCTTGAACGATCGATGTCTTTCCATGGCTTGGGCGTGGTGCTGTTGGTTGGGCTGGTTTTGACGTTGCTGATAGTCAGTGCCGAACTCTTGTTTCGTCGATCGGTCGTTTTTTCAAGGCGTTATCGTAATCAAGGACGAACGATCGGGTTTGGCGTAATCAGTCTATTTTAATCCATCACGAGATCCGACTTATTCCTATGACTATTAGTAGTAAATTAGCCGTTAGTGTTTCAGATTCAGTGATTGGACGATTGTTTCATGGGTTGTGGCTTTAGAGAGGGATGATGGCATGAACAAATTCACACCGAAGAAACTTGCAATAGCGATCGGATTGGGAACAGTAGGAGCGGGCTATGTCTCTACGTTTGGGAATATGGATCTCCCGTTTCATTTAGAAAATTATCTGGTAGTGGTTCCAATTCAGCTTGGAGCCTTAGTTTATTTGTTTGGGTTTCGGCGTGATTTAATCAGCAAGCAAACAAAAGATGATTAAGCAATCTGAAACTACTGACACAAGATAAAGAGATCTGATCGATCGACTCCAAATCGCAGGTGTAAAAGCTCTTCTATCGGCCCGATCGATACCAATTACTTAATCGATCGGGCTTCACGCCTAGATAGAAACCTACAATCATCACTTGATTCATGAGCGTCGTCTGCCAAATCCCTTGGGCTTGCCAACGCCTTGCGGAGGTTAGTACGGCGGCTGGGACGATCGCAATGCGACCTTTCCTTCGTAGAGTTCGCACAAATACAAAATCTTCCATAATCGGTAGTTCCGGAAAGCCACCTAACTGGTGAAAGGTGTCGGCCTTGAGGAAGACTCCTTGATCGCCGTAAGGAAGCTGACAGACGCGCGATCGGATTGCGACGCCCCACTCGACTCCTCTTAATTGCCAATGCGCACCTGCAATCTTTAAATCAAATGCACCTGCGATCGCATCATCCAATCCCTCCTGAATCCATTGATCGAATCCCTTCGGCACCGCTGTGTCGGCATGGAGAAACAGCAGAATAGATCCTTGCGCTATTTCAGCTCCGGCATTCATCTGTGCTGCACGACCTGGAGTTGATATTAACACCGTCGCTCCGCACTGGGCCGCGATCGCCATCGTCTCATCCTTGCTCCCACCATCCACGACAATAATTTCAATATCGCTGGATTTACAGCTATTCAACCCGTCGATCGTCTGTTGGATGTTTGCGGCTTCATTGTAAGTTGGAATGATAACGGAAATCATAACAGCAATGCCAAATCTTCAGGGCGATCGATATCTGAAAGCATGATGAGCTGTTGATAGGAAATTTGATTTCGATCGGCAATAGCTAACGTCTTAGATAATACGGTCTCAGTACTCCAGACAATAGTTTTGAATAGCTGAGGATAAAATGATCGCAACCCGATTAGATAATATCCGCCATCTGTTGCGGGACCTAATACTAGGTCGGCGGTTAATAAAGTTACAAACGCAGTTTGAATCAGTGTAGAGCTAATTCCCGGACAGTCAGTCCCGATCATCACAATGCGATCGCAGCCACCCATGGGACCCTTTGCAAATCCATCCGCAAAAGCCCGTGACATCCGATCGCCCAAGTCCCCGTCCCCCTGCGCCACAAACTGAAAATCCCCTAGCCAGTCGCGCATCAGAGTCTCATCACCTCCCGTATAGCGAATTTCAGGATCAAATTCAGCCCCAACAGCAACGGTATTTAACCCAAATTGGCGATGAAGGTTGGCCGCACCTTGGGGTCCGAGAGCCGGAATCAATCGAGTTTTTGTTTGACCCGGTTCAGGGTACTTGGTCATAATAATCAATCGATCGGTCCTTTGAGGCTTTCCCCTCATTCAATAACTCCTTTAAAACCACGAGAGAAGCAATTATAGTCAGAAATAGGTAATCTCAGTGCCATCGTATAGATAGGCCGTAAAAAATGTAACAGCATTGCCAACTGTGCGCCAACGCATCGCCACAACTCTCACTTAAAACTGTGATTATAGAGAGATCCACAGGATATACCTAGGCGGACTTGAACTGCATCGTTAATGTAGCTTCTAAGCTGTAACTTCCGGATGCTGCCAAGGGCCTAATCCCTTGCTAGACTGAAAATAGTAGAAACCTTAACCCATCCACGAGCCTTAAACTGCCATGACGACCCCGAACCGCCCCGTCCTCACTATGAGCCTCACGGCAAAAAACCTCAAACAAGCGGCATTTTTTGCGGGTCTGCCGCTCATCGGTGCTGGAATAACGCTTTTCGGAGGACGCCTCTGGTCTCAAAGCCCTGCGATCGCACAGACCATCCAACCCACCGCTGCCCAGCCGCAACTTCTAGCCCAGAGTAGTACGAGTGCCATATCTCAGTACGGCATCAATTTTATCGCCGATGCCGCCGAAAAAGTGGGACCTGCGGTCGTTCGGATTAATGCGTCGCGCACCGTTAAGACCAGCAGTCTATCGCCCGAGATGGCGGACGATCCCTTCTTCAAGCGTTTCTTTGGTGAGATGCCTCAGCAACCGACCGAACGGGTCCAACGCGGAACGGGTTCGGGTTTTATTTATAGTGCGGACGGATTGATTATGACCAATGCCCATGTGGTTTCAGGGACCGACACCGTAGAAGTGGTGCTGCGAGATGGTCGAAGGCTAACGGGCAAGGTTTTAGGGTCCGATACACTGACTGATGTCGCCGTGATTCGCGTTCAGGAAAAAAATCTTCCAGTAGTCAACCTTGGCAACTCTGACACCCTGCGTCCAGGGGAATGGGCGATCGCCATTGGAAATCCTCTGGGCCTAGACAATACCGTAACCGCAGGAATTATCAGTGCCACCGGGCGATCGAGTTCTCAGGTGGGCGTTCCGGATAAGCGCGTCGGGTTCATTCAAACTGACGCGGCGATCAATCCCGGTAACTCGGGTGGTCCGCTGCTTAACCAGCGCGGTGAAGTGATCGGAATAAATACAGCCATTATTGGAGGCGCTCAAGGGTTAGGGTTTGCTATTCCCATTAAGACGGCGAAAGGGGTTGCTGAGCAGCTCATAACCAAGGGTAAAGTGTCTCACCCTTACTTGGGGATTCAAATGGTGATGCTGACACCAGACATCAAGAAACAGATTCTCGCCGATCCAAATACAGGTTTTGAAGTGAAGGAAGATCGCGGTATCTTGATCGCCAAACTTGAGCGGAATTCACCCGCTGCACAAGGGGGGATGAAGCCTGGAGATGTTCTGAAGAAAGTCGGTGGAAAATCGGTAGAGAATGCCGAGCAGGTGCAGCAAATTGTAGAAGGAAGCACTATTGGCTCGGATCTTTCGATCGAGGTCAACCGAAATGGCCAATCGGTGATGATCACTGTTAAGCCGGGTGCGTTTCCTACTCGTAGCGCGGCGGTAGAATAGATTGGTCTTGCATTAAAAACTCCGTTATGACTGACATTCTTCATTTGGGACACCCGACGCTTCGATCGATCGCCTCTCGGGTGTCCGATATACGATCGCCCGAAATCCAAACTCTGATTGACAAGCTTTTAGAGACGGTCCGATCGGCCAATGGTGTGGGCATTGCCGCGCCCCAAGTGAACGTTTCTCTTCAGATTATGATCATCGCCTCTCGGCCCAGTCCCCGTTACCCCGATGCCCCAGAGATGGAACCGATCACAATCATTAATCCTCAGATTCTCGACCGATCGCCCGAAATCACCCAAGGCTGGGAAGGCTGTCTGAGTGTGCCGCAATATCGGGCGCTGGTGCCTCGCTACCAATCCATGACCGTAGAGTATACCGATCGCGCTGGCACAGGAGTCCGATCGACCTTCACCAACTTCATCGCCCGCATTTTTCAGCATGAATACGACCATTTCTTGGGACTTGTATTTCTCGATCGCCTTGAATCCGAGTCTAATCTGGTCACAATTGAAGAATTCAAACGTCGCTTTCCGGAGAAGTCTACTTGAGCTGACGGGGTGAAAACACTCTCTCTAAACTAAGCAGGGTGAAGGATCTAGCAACCGACGAAAGAAGATTCACCGATTGCTAATGATCCCTCAACTCGGGTTTAAAACAACCTGGTTTCCTATTCTACGATCGTTGATTCCTACCCTGTTTCCGGCTAACAGTACTCGTTATCTTGCAATGGATAGAACGAACTAGCGACTCACTAATCTTATGGTCGATTAGGGCTATGGAGCTTGCTATGTCTGCGTTATAGCCTACGTTGTCACCCTGTCAGAGTAGCAATACCTTCAGATGAGACTCGATCGCCCGTTTCTGACTTTTCCCCATCGCCTCTAACTCATCCAACAAGTTGGGGACATCTAGATCATTTAACCGACCCTCATTCAGAAGCATCGCTGTAACATTGAGCCATTGATAATAATCGCCATCGTACAAATTCAGTGACATCGTATTTCAACAACAGATGCACAACCTGTACTATCTCTTCGGTCCAATTATTATAGATAGCTTAGGATATCGGTAAATTTATGACAAAAACGAACCCTAAACTTGGACTATGGCAGGCCATTCGATACCTCGACCCCATCACCCGATCCGTCACCGTGGGTCTGCTCGCCATTAGTCTTGGCGGCGGGGAGTTCAACGGGCGAAAGCTATATTTTAGCCAAGGCGATCGAAGCAGTCATCGAAGCCAAAGTCCCCCGCGTCAGCATCGACGTCCAAGAAACCAACGGAACAGCGGATAACCTCAAACAAATTGAAGCGAACAAAGTCGATCTTGCCACCGCTCAAGCCGATGTTCCCGCAGGTGGCATTGCTCGAACTGTTGCGATTCTGTACTCTGATAGTTTTCAAGTGGTTGTCCAGGGAAAATCGACGCTACGAAGGTTTACTGATCTCAAAGGTAAACGCATTGGACTCACTCCAAAAGGTGGACAGTATGCCTCTTTTTTACAGGTTGCCCAACACTTTGGACTCGCGGAAAAAGACTTCACGTTCATCGGTGATAGTGACCAAAACTCTGACCTTGCTTTTCAACAAGGACAAGTCGATGCTATCTTCCGCGTGAGCGATCGGCAATGCCCAAATCGCGACTCTCATTCGGAATCAGGGTGGGCGGCTCATTGCGATCGAACAGGCCGAAGCCATGCGCGTTAAGCATCCAGCCTTTGAACCGACGAAGCTCCCCAAGGGTGCCTACCAAGGCAACGAACCCACTGTTCCCGCTGACGACCTCCCGACGTTTCAGTCCAGCGATTGCTCCTTGCTAATGCCAATCTCGACCCGGCCATCGCGCTTCAAATCACCCAAGCCATCAACGAAAATCGACGCGAGCTGCGAGCTGCCATCCCCTTAGTCGTCAGCAATGTCTCCCCTTTACTCCCCAGGATGCCCTAACCAAAATCGATCGAATCTTTGAACAAGTCGCCACTGAACTTATTCAAGAAGCGATTTCTCAAGAGTCCTTCCGAACCTTCATCGAAGCCTACAAAACGGTCCGGGAAGTCATCGATCGTAAACGAGTTTAGGTATTTCCAAGGCGTCCGATCGATCGCGTTTTAAGAGCTGCTATATGAGATTGCGATCGTCCCACCAAACCCCTAATCGTTTACGTTTAGACTCAAGGTGAGATTTTGAGGTGTGAGGTTTTGAGTTGCAAGGTGAAATAATGCGTTAAGGATGCAGAATAGTGGGTCTATGTCGGTGATGATATAGCTAGCTAGATTCTTCGTGAAAACCTGATGCTCTAGCTGCCCGAACTCCCACAGCTTGCCGTCTGTTACAATGCCATACACCGGACGGGAATGCTGATTAAGTTTGTCGCAGGCGATCAGTTCTGCGAGACATTGGCCCCAACCTTGCTCAAAATCATTTCGTTTGGCTTCTACCACGAGTAACAGTGGCAAACCCAGAACATTTTTCCCTAGATCGGACTTGCGTGACAGCATATAGTCAGGTGTTCCGGTGAGTTTTGCATCTGCGGAAAAAGATTTCTGGATCCAGAGTGCGGCTTCTGTAAAGTAGCGCTTATAAACTTCACGCACCATCGGAAAAATAACCAATTCACAACGTGCAGCTTCTGACGAAAATGCATCCATGGAGGTCAGATTAAATTTTAGCTCTGCATAAAATGCGATCGACGGTTTGATAGGTAATGGTTCAACAAAATCAGCTTCCTGATATTTGATGTGAAATTCTTCTTGAACTTGAGCCAAGCTTTTGTAGTCACTGAATGCCATAGCTGACTGCCATCGAATCGTTGGAATCCATGTCCACATTTAATTTTACACGCTATTCTCCGATCTCGGAATGCTTCTCAACGTCGATCGAAGATCATCTATGCTAATCATCCACACCAATCCGCCACACCAGTGTGTCCCTCTTGACCTACAATATGACGGCTGTAATTTGGTAAAGACCTTGATCGAGCGTTACACACTTCCTGAAATGGGCGCAATCTGGAGCGACGAATACAAACTGCAAACCTGGTTGAAAGTGGAAATTGCCGTATGCGAGGCCCAAGCTGAACTCGGCTACATCCCCAAAGCTGCGGTAGAAGAAATCAAAGCCAAGGCCCGATTCGACGTCAATAGAGTTCTAGAAATCGAAAAAGAAGTCAAACATGACGTCATTGCCTTCCTGACCAATGTCAACGAATACGTCGGCGACGCAGGGCGCTACATTCACTTGGGCATGACCAGCTCCGACATGCTCGACACCGCATTTTCCCTGCAAATGCTGGAAAGCTTAGACCTGATCATGGTGAAGCTGGAGGAATGCATCCAAGCCATTCGCTACCAAGCCCAGCAGCACCGTAACACCATCATGATCGGTCGCTCCCACGGCATCCACGGCGAACCCATTACCTTTGGATTCAAACTCGCTGGCTGGCTAGCAGAAATGCTGCGGAACCGCGATCGACTCTGCACCCTGAAGAAAAATATCGCCGTCGGTCAAATCTCCGGAGCCGTCGGAACCTATGCAAACATCGACCCTAAAATTGAAGAAATCGCTTGTCAGCTTCTCGGTCTTCAGCCCGATGTCGCCTCAACTCAGGTCATCTCGCGCGATCGACATGCCGACTTCATGAACACCTTGGCCCTCGTCACCGCATCTATTGAACGCTTCTCTGTCGAAATCCGCAATCTCCAGCGCACCGACGTCTTAGAAGTGGAAGAGTACTTTTCCAAAGGCCAAAAAGGCTCGTCAGCCATGCCCCACAAGCGCAACCCGATTCGATCGGAACGCCTCACCGGAATGGCCAGATTAGTACGCGGGTATGCCGTTGCCGCCCTTGAAAACGTAGCGCTATGGCACGAACGCGACATTTCCCACAGCTCTGTCGAGCGGGTCGCCTTCCCCGATGCCTGCATCCTGACCCACTTCATGCTGCACGAAATGACGGAGCTAGTGAAAAACCTGCTGGTTTATCCCGAAAACATGAAGCGCAACATGAACCTTTACGGCGGCGTAGTGTTTAGCCAACGGGTCTTGCTGGCGCTGATTGCGAAAGGCATGAACCGCGAAGATGCCTATACGATCGTCCAAGGCTGTGCCCACACCGAATGGAACGTCGAAGGGGGAAACTTCCGCGCCCGAATCGAGGAAAACCCTCAAGTGCAAGCCAACCTCAACGCCGCTGAAATCGAAGATTGCTTTGATGCCAAACACCATCTCAAGAATCTCGATCAAGTCTATCAACGCTTGGGCATTTAGCGCTTAGGAATCTAACTTTCAGGAATCTAACTAAATGCTTCGTTTTGGGCAACGGTATTGGGTGTATTTCTTCCCGATCGTCTTTTTAGTGTATGTCATGTTATCGGCCTACCAAATCGATTTTCGGGCGTTCTACGTGGCGGCGCGATCGGTGCTTCTGGACCTCGATCCTTATATCAATCCTGTGACCCAACATCCGGAACTTTATGCGGCCATTAATGCCGAGAATGCTGTTGCATCTGGGTTTATCTATCCGCCGCTTGCTGCATTATTATTATTGCCGTTTGGATTATTTGACTATCCCACGGCAAAGATTTTGTTTGGGGTGGTGGTGATCGTCAGTTTGATTAGTTTGTGTTACGGGTTGACGCAGGGCGATCGCAAAGACCCAGCCCAAGACCCAACCCAAGATCAAACATCTATGATTCCGGGCGAAGCGTTTCTCTTTATTACCTGTAGTTTCCCGTTGCTTGCAACCTTTGAGCGCGGACAAATTGATCTTTTGGTCGTGCTGCTCACTTGGCTGTCCTTTGATGCCTACTATCGCCGCAAAAATATACCCTTTTCGGCCTTTATCTTAGGCATCGCCACCTGCATCAAAATCTTCCCGGCGGTAGTCTTAATCTACTATCTTGGCAAAAAACAATTCAAACTTTTCTTTGCCTCGATCGCCAGCATTGTCATCCTATTTTTCTTACCGCTTCTCTGCTTCAAAGTTTCAGTCTACCAACACTTCTTCCAGTTTGTCCTCCCCAAAGTCTTTGGCACTATCACCCGTCCGATTCCCGTAGACGTTCACGGTCAGAGCGTCGTGAATAACGTCGTCAAAGCGATCGAAGGCAACGGCATGCTTGCTAGCCAAGATTTTGCAAATGGCTTCATGAATCCCTTGCTTCAGAACAATACGATCGGATGCTTCATCACTGGACTCATTCTGATTACAATCTTGCTTAAAGTAACCCAGAAGAAAGAAATTTCCTATCAGATTTATGCCATCTTCACCACCATTAATTTTTTCAATCCACGGGCTTGGATTATGGGTCTCGTCTGGTACATTCCCCTCTTCCTCCACCTCTACCCCAACGCAAAAACCACAAGCCAAAAAGGGATTCTCTTGCTCCCCCTCATGATGCCCCCATTCACGAATCTCAACGGGTTTCTAGCCTACGCCATCGCGATCGGTTTTGCCTTTATCCCACCGTTTTCGCCCCTGTCTCACCCGTTTTCAAAACCCCGATCAGCACCCATCAGTCTCTAACTCTCACGTCTAAATTCTTCATTCTAAATTCCCAAGTGACCCACATCTACACCTACCCGCCGCTCATCGAAGGCAAGCTCGTCAGCCGTTACAAACGCTTCTTCGCCGACATCAAGCTCCCCACAGGCGAACTCATTACCGCCCACTGCCCCAACACCGGACCTATGACCGGAGTCTGTCACATCGGCAATCGGGTCATGGTGTCTAGAAGCGACAGCAAAACCCGTAAACTCGCCTACACCTGGGAACTCATCGAAGTCCACGACAACGATCGCCCGGTGTGGTGCGGCGTAAATACCGGACTGCCCAATAAAGTCGCCAAAAATGCCATAGCCCAAAAACTCATCCCTGGACTCACTGATTATGTAACCTTGCGATCGGAAGTTGCCTACGGACAAGAAAAAAGTCGCGTCGATCTCCTGCTCGAAACCACTGACAAACCCGTCTACATCGAAGTCAAAAACACCACATGGACAGACGGCACCCTAGCTCTTTTCCCCGATACAGTCACGACTCGGGGCCAAAAACATATTCGCGAATTAGCTGCATTGCTACCGGACGCGCGATCGGTGATGCTGTACTTCATCAACCGTGGGGATTGCGATCGGTTTGCGCCGGGAGATGAGCGCGATCCTGAGTATGGACAGCTTCTGAGAGATGCGGTTGCGAAAGGCTTAGAAGTTTTACCCTGTCGGTTTGAAGTGACGCCGGAGGGCATTGCCTATTTAGGGTTGGCAGAACTGGTCCTGTAGAAGATTACGTACAAGACTACGCAATTTTTCGATCGTTCACAAAGATTAGATGAAAAATACTCTGAAGAAAGTGATTGTAATTTCTAAAACTCGGGTATTTATAAAAGGCGGACATTTAAAATGAGCGCTGTTTGTAGGCTTATTCCGGTCTGAATCACTAATTTCTTACGATTCGATCGAGATTGGGTCCTTCCTTTCGCTCTGGACAGTTATGAAGGCTACGTAAAACTACCGGATTGACGCCCATCGAAAGGAATAGAGAGGAAACTTGAATAACCGTTTGATTTTACTGGATTGATCTTGAGCAAAGCATTTGGCCATTGTTGACCGTAACCCCCAAAAATTATGAATGATGTCATTTCTCCTCTCCTAAAGTCCGTGTTATCGCTGCGGGTTCTACGCCTGCGCATCGTGAGTATCTCTCTAGGTCTTCTAACGGCGATCGGATTTGCCCTCCTGAGTCACCCGGTCCAAGCCTTTGATGCTAACCAAATTGCCACCGGAAGCAATTGGCAAGGCGCATCGTTTCCGGTGGAAAACTTCCAAGCCTACACATCGCCCTTTGGCTATCGATCGTCGCCTGATGGTACCGGAAGCAGTTCGCAGTTTCACCGGGGACTCGACATGGCCGCGCCCCAAGGCAGCTACATTCGCAGTTGGTGGACCGGAAAAGTGGTTGAGGTGTCGGACAATTCGTCCTGCGGAACATCAGTGGTCATTGAATCTGGACAGTGGGAACACGTATATTGCCACATGCTGGGCAAAGCGGGAAGAGACGCGCAAGGGCAGTACATCATCGATCGCGAAGGCGATACAAAGATTTATCTAAACCAAACCATTACCGCCGGATCGCGCATTGGCCGGGTAGGCATGAGCGGACGCACCACGGGTCCACACCTTCACTGGGGCTTAAAGTACGCAAATCAGTGGGTCGATCCGGCGCTCGTCCTCCGCGCCATGTATGCTGAACAGTCACGCGGCCCCGTTTCCATAAACCCACAATAAGTTCCGAGAAACCTGGGATTAGCTCCAATCTTCAGTATCTCGGCGGGCTTTGACGGTGTAGATTCGGGTTGAGCTATGGAGTGCGCGGGTTTTACTAAAGAGTTCCTCATCGGTAAGCTGCCATTTCTGGAGTACGACATCAAGGTCTTTTTGAATGTCACGGGCACCGGGAAAGCCTCGGTACCGGATTTTGAGCCGAGCCAATTCGGCAAGATGATGATCGCTCACGGCCTCGGTTAGGAGAGCATTGACGATTTGTCGATCGGTTCCATAAAGAGGATGCTGCTGATCACGCAGGTCACTTGTACTATTAATCATTGAGATACCGGGGAGAGATGAGCAACCCAAAAATGTCAGGTGATGGCCTGTCTAGTATGCCCGATCGGCGATCGAAAAACGAGGGCGATCGTTCATAGTTAGTTTCCTTATTAATTCAGTGAGTGAGTCGCATCAGCCGATCGTGATTGCAGAAGAATCTAGCAATGTCGTCCTCCTGTCTGAATCGGGCCTCTATCCAAGAAACGCTTTACCTTCTCTCAACGCCGGGAATGGGAGAATCCATCCGAGAAGGACTAGCGACGCCTATCAAAGACTGCGATCGGGAGTTGACGTGGTGAATTGGGACCTGTATTGATTCTGATTACCCCACAACGGTCTTCCCCTGCCGCAAGAGCTCCCAGCCTTCAAGCGTCCACCGCACCACCGTCGAAGGAATGCCATCGGCTTTCACTAAAGGATCTACTACACCGATCGATCTGAGGGCATCATCACTCAAGGTCAACACCGCTGGAAACTGCTGCCGAATCTCTAACAACGTTAGCAGCGCAGGTTCGCCCGATCGGTTGACGCTCGTGGTTGCAAGGGGTCCGGTTTCCCGCAAAATCGATCGGGCAGGTTCATAGTTAGGGACTCGAACGCCTATGGTCCCTGGATTGAGCGGGTTCATCTTGGGGGAAACGCGATCGCTTGAGGGCAACACGAGCGTCACGGCACCGGGAAAATATTGCTCCATCATCAAGCGCCAAATCTCCCGTTCCGCTTCACTTCCCGCTAGATACGGCCACAGATCGTCTACGTCCCCCGCCATCAAAATCAACGGTTTTTCTAAGCTCCGGCCCTTCGTTTGATAAATCAACTCTGCGGACATGGGAACAGCCGCCAAAGCAGGCACTGTATCGGTGGGAAAGCTCCCAACGTGATCGCCCGATCGCACCTGTTGAATCCAGTCAAAAAACGATCGATCGCTCACGCGTGTTCTACTCCTACTTTTAAAACGCTATTCAAACACTATTTAATCAATGCACTGAGTTAGGGCGACTGTCATTTCAATCCGACTACGATCGTTCCTTTAGCAACTGAGTTCTCCACTGAACCCGAACTCGAAATCGTTAGAGATTTGAAGTGACTTACCACAGGTTGGGCTAGCAGCTCCAACAGACGCAGGCCGGGAACCTGTTGCTCAATCAGCGGTTTTGCACTCTGCCAGTCGAGGGAAAGGTAGCCGATGTTCATCGCCGGAATTGGACGGATGAGCGATTGCCAGTCTGAGCTTTTTGCTAAGGGTGAAAACGACTCATTTAGGATGGTGTCTAACGTTTCGATCGACGTTGAAAAAACTTCAAAGTCACCGATCGTCGTGTGGGCTGCGATCGCTTTAGCTTGGATGTTATCTAGTGATTTCAGGGCCGATAGCTGAGTCCAAACTTGAACCGTTTTCGATCCGATTTTGACCGGGCCAATAGTGAACCCTCGACCGCGTGCCACTTTATCTAACCGATCGAGACCGGATTGAATCTCGGGTGAAGTCGATCGCTTCACCGCAAACACCCAATCGATCGCTTTCTTCCCGTCAGGAGGCAGTAAGGCCAGACCATAGTCGCCTTTGACCCATTGAAAAATATCTTTGACCAGATCCAGTTGAGACTGCGCTTGGAAAGGGTCTAATGCACGGTTTGCAAGCTGTTCTAAAACGCCATAGCCTTTAACCGTTTGACCGATTTTATCCCAGACTTGGGCCAGATCCTCCCCGATCGCGACGGCCATGCTGTTGGCGGGAAGGTATTGAAGCACTGGGCGGGACGAGGGTTTGTCATTGGCGGTGATGGCGTTAGCGGCGAGAGTGGTGGCAGGCGGGGCATCTTCAGAAAGCAGAACGGTATCTGCAATCAGCCCCGATCGATCGGCCTTGAGTCCCAGCGCCAGATGCGTGTAGGTTACGGGAGAGATTTCTGGGAGTTGGGCCAGCGCTTGAGCAATGCTGCGATCGCCCGTCAAGGCCATGAATTGGGGCAGATTGAGGTAGAGTTGCCCGAGCCTATCCGGATTGAGTTCAGCGATCGCTCGGGTATAACCCTCCGAATTTTGTAAGTTAAGATCCGGGGCTTGAACCTGATTAATCGAGTTTTTCAACACCTTGGGGCTATTGGCAAACAGCACGTAGCGATCGCCTACCACCGCACTAGCCAGCGTGAATGGAACGTCGGAATTCAGTAAACCTGTTTTGGATAAGCCTGTTTTGGGTAACGTATTTTTAACTTTGCCGTAGGTAATTTCGGTGCCCTCATACGCTTCAGTTGTCAACGGACTCGTAAATGAATTCGTCAACAGCGTGGGCAACGGCGATCGATCGCGCCAGAAAGCCGTGAGAAACGCTTGAGACGCGGCAGCATCTTTTGTCGTCAGCACCATGAGATATCCCGGCTGCCGACCCCCGATGGCATCGCGATCGACATCAAGGGACGTGACGGCTAGGGTCAGATCGTCGCCCAGCCACGGTTTGATTTGAGTGTTGTAGTCCAGATTGCCTAGGCCCAGAATGCTGTCGCGAAAATTTTCGAGTTCGATCGCAGTTTTAGATGGGCCGAAGGAAAAAGGCGGACGGACAGCCAAAATGCGATCGGGATTCACGCTCAATGAGAAACTCAACGGCGCATCCTTTGCCACAAACATCGTCCCCGAGGGAATCAGGCGACCCTTTAAAGTCCCGAAGGGGTTGGCCGTTTGGCTCCAGGCAATCCCAGAAAGCAGCAGGACCAACGCCACTGAGACCAATACCAACGGAAATTTTGAAAAGGGAGCGCGTTTCATAAAGATTCACATCACGGGGCAAACGTCCAGACATTCATTATTTCATATGAAATAGAATGTAAACATCCCGGCAATAATCCGCAAAATTTCGGTCGTCAATCGTATTCACTCCGTGTTTTCGTGGGTTAAAAGCCTTTAAGCTCGTTCCGAAATATCCTCCAGAAGACGAAATGCATCCCTTTGACCTTCCCGAAGACTGTAAACATACTGAAAAAACATCCCCTCACGGCCAACCCATCAGCGACGTCGGGGATACATTGGGTCTAGATGACACGATCGGATTTCCTCAGCCTCGTTCTGGCCAAACGGCCACACCAGAGAGCAACTCGGGCGACGATACGGTCATTCAAGAACCCGCTGGCCCAGACCCCGTCAGCCAAATGAGCATCGAACAATGGCTTGAAAGCCTGCGCCGTAACGATCGCACCTTTTACAACATGATGGCCATGGAAGTTTGGTCGATCGCCAAGAGCATGGACACGCTGATTCCTGGTTTCTGGAGTAAGTTCATGGAAAACCGTCAATTGGCGGTCCAAAACTTTGTTATCAAACGCCGCAGCGACCCACCCACCGGACTCCGCCTCGAAGATCTTGGCCATCCTGACAACCCCAAACTTATTTGATTCACGTTCCTAAAGCGTCCAGATTTTGATGGTGTTGTCTGAACTGCCGCTAGCAAACCATTTTTGATTCGGACTCACGACGATCGCATTGACGGCGCTTTTGTGGTCTGCGATCGTTTTAACCAGTTCTCCAGTGGCCAGCACCCACACTCGGATGGTCTTATCTGTACTACCGCTGATCAAATACTTAGCATCGGGGGTGAGCGCCACGGCATTTACGGCGTCTAGATGGCCACACAAGGTCCGGACCAATTCTCCTGTTTGGGTGTTCCAGATGCGGATGGTTCGGTCTTTGCTGCCGCTAATCACCAGTCGTCCACTGTCGGTAATAGCCACAGATAAGACTGATTTTTGGTGTCCGGCAAAACGGTGAATGAGTTGAGTGGTGTTAAAATTCCAAACTCGAACGAGGTTGTCTAGCCCACCGCTAGCGATCCATTGGCCGTTAGCACTGATATTCACCGATCGCACCATACCCGACACCCCAGGATAGCTCCGCAGGAGTTCCCCGCTGTTCAGTCGCCATGCGCAAACGGTACGATCTTCTGCACCGCTGATCAAAAATTGCCCATCGGGACTAATGGCGATCGCATTGATATCCCGCGTATGGTCCGATTTCGACCGCAGCAATACGCCCCGAGGTAAGTCCCAAAACTTCAAACTAATATCGTCACTGCAACTGACAAGCGTCTTCCCATCCGGTGAAATCGCAAGACCATTGACAGATTTGCTATGACCCTCCAAAATTTTGTCGCACGTGCCACTAACCAAATCCCACACCATAATTCGATCGTCGAGACCGCCACTCACCAAGGTCTGCCCCTCTGAACTAGCAGCCAAGCAAAGCACCCACGAGGTATGTCCGCGCAGGGTCGCAATACAAGCGAATGGCCGAGACTCTCCCGAAGCAGGAGGGAGTGAGTTTTTCATCGCGCTAGTCGGCATGGCACTAGTGGGCGTACTCGGTGGAGAGGAGAGAGGAGGAGCCTCCGGAATGTACGTGAGGATGTCACTGGTGAACGGCCAAGACAGGCGAGGGGGAGGGTTAGGCGGTGAATGAGTGGAACGAATCAAAGGAGTGGGGGCATCGATCGACGGAACGCTTGTCGCTCCGATCGATGGCTTTAGAAAATCTTCTCGAATGTCCGTGGGAATTGCGGAGTTTGGAAAGTCAGAGAATGTCCCGCTGCTCAGGGTTTCTAAAATCTGCCAAGGGGGAACTGAGTCTATTGGAGGTTGGGAAATGGGTTTAGACGGGGGTTGCGACGGTGACTGCGACGGAGGTTTCGAAATGGGTTTCGAAATGGGTTTAGACGGGGGTTGCAACGGGGGTTTCGACGGGGGTTGGAATTGGGGAGGTCGAGTCGTCTGGGCTAACTCAGCCTGTGGATGAGACTTAGGGGAGGTGCCCTTGGCTAGGGGATGAGACAACACCAACCGCAAATCCTGCATGATTTCAGCAACGGACTGATAGCGCTCACTGACCAAATCCTTCAGCATTCGATCGAGAATCTTGCCGAGACCCTCCGTCAGCACCACACCCTTCTCAGCAAGCTTCGATCGCCAGAGCCAATTGCCATGGACAGGATCGTACAGTTCTTCGGGCTTAGTTTGGGTCATCAAGTAGATACACGTCGCCCCCAAACTGTAGAGATCGCTAGCAGGAAACGCCCGTCCACTGCGCAACTGCTCCATGGGTGCATAGCCTTCGGTGCCGATGCGAGTCCCCGGAGCCGCAATCTCAGATCCCCCTTCTTGCAAAACCTTCGCCACGCCAAAGTCGATCAACACCAGTCGATCATCGAGCTTCCGCCGAATAATATTTGCAGGCGTAATATCTCGATGAATCACATGGCGATCGTGAACGAACTTCAAAATTGGCAATAATCCCGCCAGAACTTCCCGAATTTTTTGCTCACCGAAACAGCCGCGCCGAGCGAGTTCTTGCCCCAGCGTTTCGCCTTCAATAAACTGTTGGACTAGATAAAGTCGTTGGTCATGCTCAAAGTAGGCGAGTAAACTTGGGATGTGAGGATGTTCCCCCAGTTCATTCAGCCGCATCGCCTCTTGCTCAAAAAGCTGCACTGCCTTTTCCAATGCCTTCAAGCTCTTTAACTGCGGCGAAAACTGCTTAATCACACAGCGAGCCTTTAGTCTATCCTCATCCACCGCCAAAAAGGTTTTCCCAAAGCCGCCCTGTCCTAACGCCCGAACCGTCCGATATCGTCCCCGCAGGAGTGGCGTGAGTTTTCGGCCACAGCTATCACAGTTGATAGCTTGGTCAATATTTATGGGTTGCTTACAGTCGGGATTGAGACAATAAATCATGGGGTGGCAAAATGCCTAAAACTGACATTTTTTCCTGATACTTGATTTTGACACATGATTACGTGCAGAGGATGTCGGGTTTGAGGTGTGCTCTCCAAAGGCACGCGATCGATCGCGTATCAATCGCCCGCCAATCCCTCAAAAAAATGTTTCAACAGGAGATTTTAATGTCCATTGATCATCCCATCTCGGCTAGCCCCAGCATTCAAGTGACCTTGAAACTATTTTCCATCTACCAAGACGCCTACGGCCAACCCGAACAGATTATTAAGTGTCCAGTGGGCACCACCGTCGGGAACCTGTGCGATCGCTTGATTGCCGAACATCCGAGTTTATTGATGTGGCGATCGGTGACTCGATTTGGGATAAACCTCGACTTTGTACCCGAAGAGACGGTGCTCAAGGATGGCGATGAAGTTGTTCTCATCCCTCCCGTTAGCGGTGGCGCGGCTTAAGCTCATATCCGATTTTTTTAGTCGGGTATGTTTGACGGGATTGAAATGGCCATGATACATTTCATATCAATACAGTGAATTACTAATACAAGTCCTATACATCACAGGAGTTTGAGCCATGACCACCACTATTCCTTTGAACCTCACACCTTCGTTTACCTCAGCCTTTGAAGCCCTTAAGTGTAAAGAATGCGGCGCTGAGTATGAACCCCTAGCTATTCATGTTTGTGAGCAGTGCTTCGGACCGCTAGAAGTGAAGTACAACTACGAGCTGCTCAAACAAACCGTCAGCCGCGAAACCATTGAAGCCGGACCCAACTCCATTTGGCGTTACCGTGCCTTTCTCCCCGTTGCAACGGACAACTACATTGATGTTGGCACTGGAATGACCCCTCTGATTGAAGCGAAGCGCCTAGGTCGCCGCTTGGGTCTCAATAGGCTTTACATCAAAAACGACGCCGTGAACATGCCGACCTTGAGCTTCAAGGATCGCGTCGTTTCTGTCGCCCTTTCTCGCGCTCGTGAATTGGGTTTCACCACGGTATCCTGCGCGAGTACAGGCAATCTGGCCAATTCCACTGCTGCGATCGCGGCTCATGCAGGCTTGGAGTGCTACGTGTTTATCCCGTCCGATCTTGAAGCGGGTAAAGTCCTTGGCACATTGATCTACAATCCAACTGTTATGTCGGTCCATGGAAACTACGACCAAGTTAACCGTCTCTGTTCAGAAGTTGCCAATACCTACGGCTGGGGATTCGTCAATATCAATTTGCGTCCTTATTACTCAGAAGGATCTAAGACCCTAGGCTTTGAAGTGGCCGAGCAGTTGGGTTGGAAGCTTCCGGATCACATCGTGGCTCCGTTGGCTTCCGGATCACTTTTCACGAAAATTTATAAGGGATTTCGTGAGTTTGTCGAAGTGGGCTTGGTCGAAGATAAAGAGGTGCGGTTCAGCGGCGCTCAAGCTGAAGGCTGCTCTCCGATCGCTCAAGCTTTCCGTGAAGGCCGCGACTTTATCTCTCCCGTGAAGCCCAACACCATCGCGAAGTCTATTGCGATCGGTAATCCTGCCGATGGCGTCTATGCCCTTGAACTAGCCCGCAAAACCAACGGCAATATTGAATCCGTAAACGATGCTGAAATCATTGCAGGCATGAAGCTCCTAGCTGAAACCGAAGGTATTTTCACTGAAACCGCAGGCGGTACTACGATCGCTGTCTTGCAGAAGCTGGTTGAAGCGGGCAAAATCGATCCCGATGAAACCACCGTGGTCTACATCACCGGAAACGGGTTGAAAACTCAAGAATCGGTCCAAGCTCATGTTGGTCAGCCCCTCACCATCGATCCCAAGCTAGATGCGTTTGAGCGTGCGCTTGAACGGGCGCAGACCCTCGATCGGTTGGAGTGGCAGCCGGTGATGGTGTAGTTTCACCTTGACGCTATTTCACCTCGGCGCAGACCTATTCCATTTCTAGTTGTTGTTTATCCCCTCGCTCGAACCCATGGCTGTTAAAGTTTTGATTCCTACGCCCCTACAAAAGTTTGTTGGCGATCGCGCTTTTCTCAATTGTGAAGCAGGGTCGATTACCCAGCTTGTTGATGTGCTTGAAACACAACATCCGGGGATCAAAGCTCGACTCTGTGATGACAGCGGCAAGCTTCGCCGCTTCGTTAACTTCTACCTCAACAGTGAAGATATTCGCTTTATGGAGAATGAGGCAACGGTTTTGAGCGATGGCGATGAAGTCAGTATTGTCCCTGCGATCGCAGGCGGCTGAAGTTTGACCCAAGCATTGATCTCAGTGATTAATGCTTGAGTACGAACAATAAAGTTTTGCGAGGGATGGATGCCTAGCGCTTCAGCCGTTCTCCCTCGCGGTTGCGTTTCACTGTATATTCGATCGGGTTGGAAAGGTCATGCTTTCCAACCTATTTTTTTCAGTTTTAAGATCACAGCGTGTAAGTAAAATCCTCGATCAGCATTCCCGGAGTCCACAGCGCACCCATATGACGGTGACCGTAGGTATCGATATTGGGAATGCAGGTTTGCGTATCGGTTAGAGCTATTAGGTTATCGCCCCAAAACCGATAGAAGCTATCGTCAAATCTAAGATGCTCAATCGGTGCGACAATTTCTCCATCTTCAACCCAGAAGCACGCATAACGCGTCATTCCAGTGACGCGTCCCTGGGGCCGATCGCTCCAGTTGAGATAGTGCAAGTTGGACACGTAGATTCCGGTGTCTAGGGCAGAAAAGACCTCCGAAGTGGGCAATCGTCCCGGCTTGATTTCCGGAGCGCGAAGTCTTTCTTCCTGGCTAGAGCCGTTGGCGATGAGGCCATATTTTTTGGCGGTGCGTGAAGAAATAAGAGAATTTTCGAGGGTTCCCTGGCCTACAACGACGAGTTCTTCAGGCGCAATCTCGCCGAGGTCATTAAATCGGGGCACGGTGCCACGGGCGAAGTTTTCGACCAGAGTGAGTTGGGAAGACAATTTGCGGCGATCGTTGCGCATCGCCAGCATCCAGCTTCCACTTTGCTGAAGATCCGCCTCACTGACGCCGCCCCAGGACATCATATTGACCAGTTCAGGTATCGCGCTGGGAGCCAAATAGGTGCGATATTGTCCGGGCTTAATTTTGTAGGGCGATCGATCGAGGCGTTGGAGCTGAAGCCGAGACTCTTGGATAGTTTGCTCATAAAGTTGCTGGTTCCAACATTCTCCAGCGTAGATGCCTTTCACCGCTTGACCGTTAGGTGAAAAGAGCGAGTAGTCGAGGGAAAATGAATCATTCAAAAACCAGTGGGACTGCCCGATCGAATCTGCATAGGCCCGTACAGCCCAGCCTGAGGCATAAATCCCCACAAAATCCAAATCGCCCACGACCCCGAGAATCGCATCGCCTAAAACTTCCGGTTCGAGCAGACGTCCCCCGTAGGATTCATGGCTCGTGCGATCGCCCTCCGGCACGACGAGATAGGGATTTTCGGGGAGTTGGGGGAGGTCGAGGCGGAGACGAGTTAGGGCTTGGGATAACAGGACTCGATCGTACTCCCAGTCACCGGAGAGCGGAAACTCATAGTAGCTACTGCGACGGTCAAGCATCCACGTCAGCTTTAGCTTAGCGTCGGTAATTTGTCCCGCCTGCCGAACCTTCGCTTGATTAAATCGCCAAAACTGGCTGCTTTCGGCAATCAGCGACACACTGAACTGCTCAGTGGCCTGTCGCTGACCTTGAAGCCAGTCGATTGCATCGCTGAAGGCTGCTTCTAGATCTACAGGGTTTAAGCGCGGCGGATTCGATCGCATCCATTCAGCGGTCATTATGCCGCAGCGCTCTGGTGAAACGATTACTCTCATACATCCCCTCCCATCACATTTACATCCGAAAACACGGCCACGGGTGACGCGTGCCCGACTGTGATCATTTGACTAGGTTCGCCTTTCCCACAGCTTGGGGTTCCATACATCCGCCAAGACGCGCGATCGCTCACGCCGACCAGGCTTCCCCAAAACTGCGGCGTGGTGCCTCGGTAGTTTGGATTGCGGATGGTGCGGGTCATCTGGCCGTTTTCGATGAGCTTGCCATACTCACAGCTAAACTGGAATTTATGCCGCTGGTCATCAATGGACCACGATCGATTGGATTCCATATAGATGCCGCGTTCGATGCCTGAAATAAGCTGATCGAAGGATTGGTGGCCCGGTTCCAAGTTGAGATTTCCCATGCGATCGATGGGCGGACGGTTCCAAGAGTTCGATCGGGTGCTCGCCACACCGGGAACTTTAAGCCGTGCTTGGCTCTCCAATCCACCCAGCCCCCGCAGCAAAATCCCATCTCGAATCAGGTAGTCCATTTGAGCCACCCCACCGACATCATCAAAGGCATAGCTCGCAAATTCATGGGCCAGTCCCGGATCAAATGTGACATTCATGTGAGGCGACCCATACACCAGAGACCCAAAATCCTCCGGTTTCACAAAACTTCCCCCCGCATAATTTCGTTCATCTCCCAGGATTCGATCGAGTTCGAGGGGATGGCCGATGCTCTCATGAATCTGAAGCAGCATCTGGTCTGGCGAGAGGACCAGCGTTGTGGTTTCAGTCGGGCATTCTGGAGCATCAAGCAACTCCACCGCCTGCTCTCCAATCTTCTGTACCCTCGCCCACAGGTCATCTTGGACAAAAAATTCTAGTCCGCCCTGATAGCAGCGGGCCATCCAGCCATTGTCCGATCGAGACTGAACGACAGCGCCGTCTTGGGCCGTGGCTTGGTAATGGGTGGCAATGCGAGAAAACTTCTGATAAATCTCTGCCCCATTGCTGCTGACAAACCACGTCTCCACGTCCGAAAGGGTCAGCTCCGCCACCGTCTGCACAATCCGATCGCTAACCTTGAGCTTGCGACAAATCTGGCTCAAAACGTCTACGATTTCGCCCGAATTCAACGTATCTAGGGGTTGTTCTACCGAAGACTGGTAGTGGCCGACTTGGGGCAATCGACTGGCGATGGGTGTGGGACAGAGGTTCCATTTCTCAGCCGCTAGGGCCTGACGATACGCCGTCTGGGCGGCTTCAAGAATGCGATGACGAGCCAACGAATTGACGGCACCATAGCCAACTTGACCCCGAACCAAGACTTCAACCATCACGCCTTGGCTCAAAACAGTGCCATGGTTATCTAAAAGTCGATCGCGTACCGTCCGAAATTGATTCTGTTCCCGAACGGCTCGAATTCCGATCCAGTCTGCCTCGAAGGGCAGAGATTTTAAGGTCTGTAAAAGCTCAACGAACATGCTAGTGGTAGACGCAAAACTAAAGAGATGTAATTTTCAGGAGCCTGATAGTGTAGCATTCCCCAGATTTTACGTTTGAAGGAAATCCGGTCATGATTTGCCTTAACTTTTGATTGAACCTTTCTTAACCTTCGTAAAGAAGATTTAAAAGGACATTAGTTTTAGTTATGACGCTCAAATTCTCACGATTCCTGGTGCCAAATAGTCACGCCTCCAGGTTGGTCCACTAAGGTGATGCCTAAGGTCTTCAGTTCTTGACGAATTCGATCGGCGGTAGCAAAGTCTTTGGCTTTTTTAGCTTCTGTTCGGGCGCTCACCTGGGCATCTATGGCGGCGTCACTCAGGTCATTGGCCGGCAGATCCGGCTGCGTTTCAGTGGCTTCGAGTCCAAGGACTCGGGCGAGAACGCTCAGGGTCTGCCACTGAAAGACAATCGTTTGGACAGGAAGGGTGGCGGCCTGCTGGTGACGCATGAGATTGGCCTCGCGGTTGATGACCTTCGCCAGTTCAAATAACACAGCCAGCGCAGCGGCGGTATTGCAGTCGTCGTCCATGGCCGTATTGAATAGTGCTGTGGCGCTTGGGTCTAGCTGGCTGGGATCAAGGATTGAACTCAAAGCTGGATCCAATGTTTGCCCAAATCGGAGCGCGTCTTGCAGGGTGTGCCAGCCATTGGTCGCCGCCGTCATTGCCACTTCGGTAAAGTCGATCGGCTTACGATATTGCGCCCCGAGGACGAAGAAACGCATGGCCATGGGTTCGATGTGACCTTGATCGAGGAGGTCTCGAATCGTGGTGAAATTGCCCAAGGATTTAGACATTTTGACGCCGCCGACGTTGACCATGCCGTTGTGAAGCCAGTAGGTGGCAAGGGGTTTGCCCGTTGCAGCTTCGGATTGGGCAATTTCATTTTCGTGGTGGGGAAAGGTCAGATCGCTGCCGCCGCAGTGGATGTCAATAGAGTCACCTAAGCGATCGCGAACCATGGCCGAGCATTCGATGTGCCAACCCGGACGGCCATTGCCCCAAGGCGACTCCCAGGCGGGTTCATTGGGTTTGGACGCTTTCCACAGAGCAAAGTCAAAGGGATCGTTCTTTTTGGTGTTTTCTTCATCGACTCGACCACTGGCCCCGGCCTCTAGGTCTTCTAGCTTCCGCCCTGAGAGTTTGCCGTAGTCGGCTTTACTCCGAACCGAGTAATACACATCACCCGCTGAGGCATAAGCCACTCCCTTGCGCTCTAGCTCGTGAATCATGCGCTTGATGCCATCTATGGAGTGAGTCGCCCGAGGATAATCGTCCGCACGAAGGACATTGAGCCGATCCATGTCTTCAAAGTAGGCGGCGATATATTTTTCTGAGACCGCATCCATGGACAAGTGCTCTACTCTCGCTCGGGTTAAAATTTTGTCATCAATATCGGTAAAATTTTGCACATACGTGACCTCAAACCCTCGCCAAGTCAAGTAGCGCCGCAGCGTATCCCACGTAATGTACGATCGTGCATGGCCCAAGTGGCAGTAGTCATAGACTGTAACCCCGCAGCAGTAGATACTGACCTTGCCCGGTTCTAAGGGCGTAAAGAGCGATTTGCGTCGGGTCAGCGTGTTGTACAGGGTGAGTGACATAATAGAGGGGAAGAACAACGATGAATAGTGCGATGTGGATTGTAGGGCTTAGATTGTATAATATATGCTCTGCGATCGATCCTCTCTGGTTTACCGTTTAAAAGCCTCCCCGAATTGTTAGAGCTTAAGTCTTATGCCGACCCCCATGTCTTCCCCTACGACTGCGACCCCTGAATCTACTGCTGCATCGGTAGCTGCGTCCTTAATGGATGCCCCAAAAACAGGACTTCCCGTTACCATCATCACGGGGTTTCTTGGCAGCGGCAAAACGACCCTTCTCAACCACATCCTCACGAACCAACAGGGGATTAAGACAGCGGTCTTGGTGAATGAGTTTGGTGAAATCGGCATTGACAATGAGCTAATAGTCGATGCTAGCGATGACAACACCATGGTGGAACTGAGCAACGGCTGCGTCTGCTGCACTATCAACGAAGACCTGATGAATGCGGTCTACAAGATTATGGAGCGACCTGAAAAGGTTGACTACATGATCGTGGAAACGACGGGCCTCGCGGATCCATTACCGGTTGCTTTGACTTTTTTGGGATCTGAACTGCGGGATTTGACTCGGCTGGACTCTATTGTTACGGTCGTTGATGCTGAGAATTTCAATATCAGCCTATTTAATTCAGAAGTGGCCCAGAGCCAGATTGCTTACGGCGATATTATTCTGCTAAATAAAACAGATTTGGTCGATGAAGCTGATCTCGATAAGTTAGAGGTTCAAATTCGCGATATTAAGGCAGGCGCACGCATCTTACGCACTGAGCGCGGAAATGTGCCGTTGTCGCTGTTGTTAAGTGTGGGGCTATTTGAATCCGATCGATACTTCACGCCCGAAAAGCCCGACTCTGATCACGAGCACGATCATAAACACGACCACAGTGAACATCAGCACGATCATGATCACAGCGATCACGATCACAATTCCGAAGATCATTCAGCCCACGATCATTCAGCCCACGATCATTCAGCCCACGATCATTCAGCCCACGATCATAGCGATCATTTAGCAATAGACGGCTTTACCTCACTCTCATTTCAAAGCGATAAGCCGTTTAATATCAAGAAATTTCAATATTTCCTGGATAACCAAATTCCTGAAGCGGTCTTCCGGGCCAAAGGGATTTTGTGGTTTGACGAAAGTCCCAAGCGTCATATTTTTCACTTGAGCGGAAAACGGTTTTCCCTTGATGACGAACAGTGGAAAAACGACGATCGTAAAAATCAGCTTGTTCTGATTGGTCAAAATCTAGACCACGACAAATTACGCGCGCAGATTGAAAGCTGTATTGCTACCCCGTCCAATACACGGGCTAGAGGGTTTGGAAAATAGGATAAGCCAACTCAACCATTAACTAGGAACCCTCATGCAAGAAATTTGGGTTTGCCAGCATGACAACTGTCTCCGTAATCGATCGGCGGCAGTCTTGGCTGAATTTCAGACGATCGCATTGCCAGACGGCATTACGGTTGGGGCCGGAGGGTGTCAGGGGCAGTGTCACTTAGGCGCTAATGTGCAAATCCTGGGTGAAACCGCGAAATCCACCTGGTACTGCTCTGTCAAGCCGGACGATGTGCCGGAGATCGTCGAGAGTCATGTGCGATCGCAAACCCTTGTGCTGCGACTGCTTAACCCACGACTGCACCCAGGGAATCGGGCCTAATATCCGGTGGATGATAGATCGGGTTGTAATTTGACATCCACGCGATGCACTTGACTCGTCCAAGTCCCGTCTGCAAATAGTTCTAACTCTCGGAATCCTGGATTGTGGTCAACATCTAGGGCAAATGTGTCGCTATGACCATCGAACTGAATACAGGTGGACGGACAGCTTAAGTACGTTACCCCTTGGCGAACGAAGCTCATTTCTTGGTGGATATGTCCAAACAGGACAAGTTTTACGTGAGAAAATCGATCGAGCACCGCAAACAACTCGTCTGGATTTTCTAGGGCACTACTGTCGAGCCAAGCAGATTGGAGCATGATGGGAGGATGGTGCAGGGCTAGAATAGTCGGCTGCTTTGGTCCAGTCTCAAGCTGATGCGTCAGCGCCTCCAATACCTCATTGCTGAGACGACCGGACGCTTCACCTAAAATCTGAGAATTTAATAAAATAAACTGCCAGCCTTGATACTCAAATCGCTTGTCTGGCTCAAAAATAGGGGCTTGCAGCGATCGGGTCATCGTTTTCACACAGTCATGGTTCCCTGGAATCCAATAGATGGGGAGACCCAACGGTTCGAGCAATGCAGATAAATTCGCGTAAGACTCAGCGCGTCCATCTTGAGAAAGATCTCCCGTGAGGACGATGAAGTCAGGCAACTGTAGCTGATTTAAAATGCGATCGATGATTCGCTGAAGGCAGAGTTGAGTTGGCAATCCTAGCAAAGTTTCTTGGGCTTGCGCGAAGAGATGGGTATCCGTAAGCTGCAAGACGCGGAACGACGCACGTTGGGCCGATGGTGGTTGGGATGACGGTTGGGCGGCGGTAGATGTTGAAGCAAGAATCATAAGCGTTAGCATACTGCGCAAGAAACAGTGCAGACTTAGAAAGAGCAATGGGAAAGCACGGTATAGCAAGAGTATTTACTTATACTTCAAGCGTTTGGGCTACGATCGGGACGGTTTAACCGATTGACGTCTATTTATTACAATTATTCATCACCCCAACGCTAGAGCATTTTATGGATTTACTTATCTCCTAGGGTCAATTCCTAAGAAATAGTCCGCGAATCTACTGCTTTCGGTATAGAGCAATTGCTATAGAAGTGATAAATTGCAAAAAGATTCTTTAAAAAAATAGCCTAGCACCTCTTAAAAGGCTAGGCTTAATGTCAATATAAAATAACAAGCTTATACTGCTTAATTTCCGTAAAGTTTTCAAGTAACTTTTATCTGATTATCCTGACTACGACTGTAGTGTTTTCAATGCGGGGATGTCTGTCCCGTGGATTCCAGAGTCAATCCCAAGGCAGTTGCGAATCCTGTGTAATTAATTTTGGCTCAGCCCATGACTCCAAATTTGCCCTCGCAGTGACCCTAGAGCGGGTTATGTAACGAAACCGATACACCAGTCATCATTTCTGGATCACTACTACACCAACCCCAGCGTTTCCTGTAACGATCGACGCATTACTGCAATTGGAACATCATCACAGCCTGTCCAAATTCTTAACGCTTCAGCGCCCTGCTGGACCAGCATTTCCAACCCATCAAACACAATCGCACCTCGGGTCCTAGCCTGTTGTAAAAACAGAGTTGGACTGGGTGTATAGATCAAATCATAGGCGATTGCACCGGGTTGAATCTGTTGTGCTTGCGATGCGGTTAGGGGTGACGCTTCTGTGTTCGGAGCCATTCCGATCGGTGTAGTATTCACGATCAGTCCAGCATTCGGTAATAGCTGACTCGTTGCATCCCAAGGGTGAACACTAAGGCGATCGTAAACCAAGGGCACCGACTGAAAACTCTGACGGAAATCTGCTAGTTTGGACTCATTGCGCCCCACCACTTGAACCCGTCGCACGCCCAACTGCGCACATCCCACCACGATCGCCCGTGCCGCACCGCCATTGCCCAAACAGATCGCTGTTGTCTTAGACCAGTCTCGATCGCTATCGTCATCCAAATCTAATAGTGGCGCAATAAACCCTGTAATATCGGTGTTGGTGCCATGCCAGCCGTTCGGTCTCTTCCAGACGGTATTAACCGCACCAATGGAACGGGCCAAATCACTAACGGAAACCAGATGCGATAGAATCGCCTGCTTATGGGGAATCGTTACGCTAAAGCCTTGGACCCCGATCGCCTCAAAGCCGTCTACAGCAGTAGCAAGATCGTCAGGTGCAATGGGAAACGCAACATAAACAAAATCAGCATTCATCTCAGCAAGTGCCGCATTATGCATCACAGGGGACAATGAATGTCCAATAGGATGGCCAATAACGCCCAATAGTTTGGTCTTTCCAGAAATCATACCGTTACTCCGCGATACGGGCACTCTGCAATAGGGTCAGTCTGCGATGTAGTCACTCCGCGATAGAGTCACTCCGCGATGGGGGTTGGCTTTACCAATTCATCCGTATTCAACGTCAACTGGACATCGCCGATCGCCGCCTCATCTAGATGCAGTTCCGGCAAAGCAGACAAATCCACTTCCTCGCCTTTGAGTGAATCCGAACTGACCTTGACGGTGTAGAACTCAGGCTTTACCCGCTTGATGGGCAGATTGGCCACGAGCGCCGTCACCCGACTATTATTTTCAAGTGCAAAATCCATGGCATCGGCGTCGAGTTCCACGTATTTAGAAACCACTTCTAGGATTTCCTTTCGCATTGACTCGATCATTTGCGGTGTGAGATCAGAACGATCGTGAGCCAATACCAATTTCAATCGGTTTTTGACATCAATGCGACTGTTGCGATCGCCTAGGTTTGGGAAGAGTTTTTCAAGGAGTTCAATAATCATGACGCAGGTACAGAAGTCTAGAGGTCAGACGTAATCTAGGGACTTAACCCAAGGGTTCAGCATTAGAGCGCTTTGGTGAAGAAGTTTTTGATTTTTGAGAGCAGACCGTCTTTAACCGTCAGATCTAAAAAATCTACTTTCTCACCTTCCAGCCGTCGCGCAATATTTTCAAAAGCACTGCCCGCCAAGGTCGGTTCACCAGACAACACCAGCGGTTCACCCTTGTTCGTCGAAACAATCACCTTCTCGTCATCAGGCACCACCCCAATTAATGGAATTGCCAAAATCTCCTTCACATCCTCCACCGACATCATGTCATTAGCGGCCACCATTTTGGGTCGGAGCCGATTGATAATTAGGTGTGTTTTCTTAATATTATTTGCTTCGAGCAGACCTATAACCCGATCGGCATCGCGCACCGCCGAAATCTCCGGAGTCGTGACCACCAGCGCTTCCGTTGCCGCTGCGATCGCATTTTGGAACCCCATCTCAATCCCAGCCGGAGAATCCACCAGCACGTAGTCAAACACCTTCGCTAGCGCCGCAATCAACTGCTTCATCTGGGCCGGATTGACCGAATCCTTAGTCCGGTTTTGGGCCGCTGGCAAGAGGACAAGGTTCGCACGGCGTTTGTCTTTGACGAGGGCTTGTTCTAGACGACATTGCCCTGTGAGGACATCCACCGCCGTATAGACTACGCGGTTTTCCAAGCCTAGGAGCAGGTCCAAATTCCGCAGCCCAAAATCCGCATCGACCACCACCACTTTCCGGTTGCGCTGAGCTAGCGCCATCCCGAGGTTAGCGGTCGTGGTGGTCTTGCCGACACCACCTTTTCCTGAAGTTACAACGATTACACGACCCATGGAACTGCGCGCCAAATTGGTTTGAAATGCCTATAGAATATACGTCAAAATGAACTGCGTTGGGTCAACTCATGTCTGCACAAGTTAGCGCAACGTCTGAATTCACCCGAGAAGGCGTCTACGTACCGCCCGATTCAGCCCGATCGGCCAAACGAATTTTAGTCAAACCCAATCTCGGCTATCCCGTCGGTGCGCCCGTTACCGTCAGCGTTGGCGTCCTAGGACATGTCCTAAAGTCCCTTCGCAACTGCAACCCAACGGCTGAAATCCTTATCGTCGAAGGCGTCTGTTCACCCGTGAGCTTAAGTACGATCGCAGCAAAACATAATATCTACAGTTTGCTAGATGCGGGAATGCAACTTTTGGACGCGGACGAGTTGGAACACTGCGAATATCCAAACCGATCGCCTGAGCTTGCCCGGTTCCAGTCCATGTGGGCACCGAAGCTACTGCAAGAGGTGGACTGTCGGATTAGTGTTGGCACCTTTAAGCGAACGATTTTGAAAGATGAGGTCTTGATTTCTGCGTCCCTAAAAAATCTCTATGGCCTATTTCCCCGATCGCGTTATAAAGCCCGCAGCGGCAACTCACGCGGTCAATTGCATCGTCCGTCGGTGCCGTTAGTGTTGCAGGATGTTTTTTTTACGATCGGACATCTATTTGATGGGGCCGTAGTGGATGCGGACCTGCGGTTGGTCAGTAAGGATTGGAAACCGGACAAAGGTGAAACAGTTAACAGCGGACAGATCTTTTGGGGCGATGATTTGATCGATTGCGATCGTTTAGCGTGCAAAACTCTAGGTGAAGACGTCGCCAGCTACTTGACGGCGATCGATCGGCTTAGGAAAGAGATGAAAGGATGAACGTTATCATTCCAGATGAAGCACTCGTCGTTCGCGGTGGTAAAAATCGTCCAGAAGATATTACAAGAGCGATCGGAATATATCCTTCTAGAGTAATCGGGATCTCAGTGGAATCTGGACTAGAATTGTTAGTAATGGAATTGTTCTCAAAAATTCCTCATCGACAACTTGGTGTGACGACCGTTGGTGCCGTTAGAAACTTAGGTGGTGACATCATTCGTACCTCTGCTCGGAGTCCTAACCATGCAACTTTGACTGGATTATCACCAGAGTCCATTAGCATTCTTCTGACTCTGACCATCCCCAATCCTAACTAAATACTCATATTGAGAGGTGATACCATGAGTTCAACTAGAGTCTATGCAGATTTTCATAACGCAGATGAGCAAGGTCGATTAAGGCTCAATTGTGTTGGGACGATCGAAGATTTGAGTCATCATAATAGCCCTTTATCTAGAAATCAATTACTCGTACTCTATAGCGAGGAACTAGAAGTAGACGGGGTTGTAGAATATTCTGAGAATGAACAATTATGGGTTACGCGCATTGATTGGAGCAAGATTCGAGAACTAGAAGAAGCTGTTGCGATGGTTTAGAAAAATGGACCCGACCGATGAAACTTCACTTCTCTACGTTTTCTGTTGAAAATCGCAAAAATCTATTTTTACGCCTAGAGCACGGCGATATTGAAGGTTGGGGAGAAGCCTCGCCGTTTAGTATTGAAGGTCATAGTCAGACTCTAGACTCCATCGCCCGATCGCTCCAACGCATCGCCCCGCTTCTTCAACCTTACAGCCCCCTTGAACGACAAAAAATCGATCGTATTTTGCAACATCATGCACTGCCATCCGCTGCCCGATCTGCATTAGATATGGCGGTTCAGGATTGGATTGGGAAAGCAATTAACTTACCGTTGTACTTGGTCTTGGGTTTAGATCTCGATCGCGTTCCCCCCACAACAATCACGATCGATGCCTCCTCACCTGAAGACACTCAAACCCTCACCCAATACTGGCTAAAAACGGTTCCTGAGCTTCAGGGATTCACTGTTAAACTTGGGTCGGCAATGGGTCTTGAAAGCGACAAAGTCATTATTACAACAATTCAAGAAGCCGTATCTCAAATCACATCGGTCGGCGTTGACGTGCAAGGCCAATGGACATTGCGAAACGCCATTCAGATGAGCGAATGGCTGCACGATCGGGACATTAAACACCTCCAACAACCCCTCCCAAAAGGTCATGAAAGTGATTTGATCAAACTATATTATGTTTCGCCGACGCCCATTTTTGTATCCGAAAGTTGCTTCACAAGTCACGATATTCCAGCCCTCAGCGATCGGGTTCACGGCATTACCATTCGGCTCAATACTTGTGGTGGCATTACTGAAGCTATTCGGATGATTCACACCGCTCGATCGCACGGCCTGAAAATCATGTTGAGCGGCGAATCAGGCAGCACACTTACCAATACAGCCCTCGCTCATCTTTCACCGCTTGTTGATCAGATTAATCTCAGTCATCTCTCAACGTTCAAAACCGATCCCTTCATCGGCGCAACGATCCAAAGTGGTGGATTGATTCCCAACGATCGTCCAGGTTTAGGGGTTTCATTCAGGTAACGGATATTCAATAATAATCATTGGAATTAGCGGTTTCTCACCAGCACAAACGCCGACCCACAGTAAGAATGTGCCGTCATCCTACCTTTCTGAATCAGCTTCACCTGCGATCGCTGTAACCACCGCCTAAATCATCGACCCGGAAATATCAGGATTAATCTGCTTCCAATCTAGATTGCCAACGTGTAGAAGAGACGATCGGGCAATCTTACTAAAACGCGGCACCTCTACCCCACCCCAAAACAGCCCCGTCGTAATCCCCGCCAACGCCGTCAAGGTCGCAGCCACCTCGCCCTCAGCACACACCTTCAAATGGATATTGAAATTTTGAGAAACGAATTCGATACACTAGAAGCAATCCATTCATGAAACCCCGCACCATGAATCTTGCCCCACCCGTCTCCCCCAAAAACGATCGCCAAGAGAGTCAACAAGCTAAACCTAAGCGATTCACCATCGCCGACTACCACCGTCTGACCGATTTAGGGTTTCTATTAGAGGGCGATCGGATAGAACTTATTCGCGGAGAATTATTTGAAATGGCGGCTCAGGGAACCCCTCACACGTTCACGACGACTCGTCTATGCCGACAGCTCGATCGATTGCTTGGAGATAGCGTCTCGATTAGAGGACAAATGCCAATTACCTTACCGTCGGAAAGCGAGCCAGAACCCGATGTTGTTATTGCGAGAGGACACGATCGAAACTATGGTCCCCATCATCCCTACCCAGAAGATATTTTGCTCATCATCGAAGTCACAGATTCAGCGCTAGAGCAAGATCGAACCCTAAAACTATCCGTCTATGCAGAGGCAAACATTCAGCACTACTGGATAGCAAACGTTAAAGTTAACCAGATGGAATGCCATAGTCAGCCTTATGAAGACCGCTCTGGGAATTTTGCCTACCAAACTCGAACCGTAATCTTAAACAACCAGAGGGTGAGTATTCCTGGCTCTCCCGAAATTCACCTTAATCTCGCCGAGATCTTCTTGTAAAAAGCCCCACAAAAAAGCTCCAGACCATTCATTTAGCCTAGAGCTTTTCCATTCATCCGATCGCCAGAATACTTAACGCTTATTTTTAAGACGATACGTAATTCGTCCCTTCAGCAAGTCATAGGGCGACAGTTCAACTTTGACGCGATCGCCCGGAAGAATTTTGATGTAGTTTCGACGAATCTTGCCCGAAATATGAGCCAACACATTAAAACCATTATCCAAATCTACGCGAAACATCGCATTCGGCAACGAATCCACAACCGTGCCTTCCATCTCAATTAGGTCTTCTTTAGACAAAGGTTCCTCCCGGAATCAATACGTTCATAATAGTCCTAGATTAACGAGTGTATCTGATTTTGGAATTCAGCATTTGGGTGTACCCTAATTCCAAAACCCAAACCATCCTACACAACCGCTTGCAGGTCCGCCGTAACGGCATCCATCGCCTGATCACCATTCACCGTAACCAACAGATTCCGGGACTGATAAAACTCAATCAACGGAGCCGTTTGATCTCGGTAAACCTGAAGACGATGGCGAATCGTCGCTTCGTTACTGTCGTCGGAACGGCCACTTTCAAGGCCCCGTTCCATGAGCCGCTTAACCACTACTTCATCCTCGACATCCAGATTAATCGCGCGATCGCAACCCTGCTCAATGCCCGTTAGCAAATCCTCTAGAAAACCCGCCTGAGCTTCAGTCCGGGGAAACCCATCCAAAATCCAGCCGTGGTTAGCATCCGGTTCTTGAAGCCGATCGCGAATCATCTCGATTACCAAATCGTCCGGGACCAGGTTGCCTGCGTCCATATACTCTTGCGCCTTAAGACCCAGCAGTGTTTGGGTTTTCACCGCCGCCCTGAAAATATCGCCCGTCGAAATATGGGGAATGCCTTTAGACTCCGCCAAAATCTTGGCTTGGGTTCCCTTTCCAGCACCCGGTGCCCCGAGAAAAATCAGCCTACTCACTACTGTTTCACCATTCCTTCGTATCGTTGAGAGATGACATAGGTCTGAACTTGCTTAGCCGTGTCGATCGCAACGCTCACTAAGATGAGCAGCGACGTCGCCCCAAATCCCTGGAAAGTTCGCACATCGGCAATCCCTTCAATCACCTGAGGTACGATCGCCACCGCCCCAAGGAAAACCGCACCCAGCAGCGTCAGACGATTAATTACCCCACCGATAAATTCAGTGGTCGCCTTACCCGGACGGACGCCCGGAATACTTGCCCCCATTTTCTTCAGATTCTTCGCCATTTCTTCAGGTTGCACCACCAAAGACGCATAGAAATAGCTGAAAAACAGGATCATCACGAGATAAACCATGTCATAGAAAAAGGTCGCGGGCCGCAGATACTGACCAATAAAGTTGCTATAGGCCGCATTATTCAACGCGCTCCCCAAAAACACAGGCAAGCTCAACACCGACGACGCAAAAATAATCGGCATCACGCCCCCTTGGTTAAGACGCAACGGCAAATAGCTGCTGCGCTCCAAAGACTGTTGACGGCCAATCTGACGACGCGCGATCAAAATCGGAATCCGGCGCGTGGCTTCTTGAACAAAGACAATGCCAAACACCATGGCCAAGAAGACCAGCAGCATAATCACAACCCCGCCTAGGCGTTCTTGACTGCCACTTTGCGCCAGTTCAAAGGTTTTACCTAAGTTTTTCGGCAGCGTTGAAACAATGTTGAGGAAAATCAACAGTGAAGCCCCGTTGCCAATTCCGCGCTCAGTAATCAGCTCGCCCACCCACATGACAAACATAGAGCCTGCCGCTAACGTCAGCACAGTTTGGACAACAAAATATGCATCGTAGTTGGTGGCAAAGGGTCTAAGCAAACCCACCGTCAGCAGGGTGCTCTGGATAATGGCCCACCCCCCCGCAATGTAGCGAGTCAGCTGAGAAATCTTCCGTCTCCCCGCTTCGCCTTCGTTTTTCTGCAAATCCTCTAGCTGAGGAATGGCTGCCGTAAGCAGTTGCAAAATAATTGAGGCATTGATGTAGGGAATGATGCCCAGAGCAAACACCCCCAAGGCTTTCAATCCGCCCCCCGCAAATAAATCGAGGAAGCTCAATGCCGCATTACTCGACAAACTTTGCGCAAACGCAACGCGATCGATGCCTGGAACAGGAATAAAAATGCCGAGCCGCAGCAGAACCAACAATCCAATGGTCAGCAGCAACCGCTCACGCAGCGCCGGGGACTGGACCATTTGGACGAATGTTTCTTGCGCGGTCGGAGCTTTGTCGCGACTGACGACCATGGATGAACTCCTAAAAAATGCGAACTTGCAATAGTGCTTATTTTAAATCTTCTTAAGATAGGACGCTCGCAAAATTGCACAAAGCGGCCCAGAACGCAGCAAAGGGATCCTCTAAATTTAGAGCATCCCTTTCGCTATTTCCCTTACGGGCTCAAATTAAACCAACTCACAAGTTCCGCCAGCCGCTTCTATTGAAGCTTTTGCAGACTTTGTAAATGCTGCCGCTTTGACCGTCAGCTTAACGGTCAGTTCACCACCACCCAGGACCTTCAACGGTCCGTCATCTTGAGTAACCACGCCGGATTCAATTAAGCTTCCGAGGGAGACTTCAGAATTGGCAGCGCAATCCACTAAATCATCCAGGTTAATGATGGTGTAGACCTTGCGATTGACCAAAGGAAACCCTTTGAGCTTAGGCAAGCGGCGATACAGAGGCGTTTGGCCTCCTTCAAAACCAGGACGAGTCGGTTTACCAGACCGGGACTTTTGACCCCGCATCCCAAAGCCACAACTTGCGCCTTGTCCGGCAGAAATACCCCGTCCGACGCGACGACCGCGTTGGGTAGAGCCTTCTTGGGGCTGTGCATCAGCGATTCTCATGTTTTCAGTCCTATGAGTAGAGTTGCGCAAGCGTGATTCCGCGCTCGTCTGCAACTTGTTGGAAGGTCCGCAGTGTATCCAATGCCTCGAGAGCGGCCCGAGCATTGTTCAAAGGATTGTTTGATCCCAGTTGCTTCGCGAGAATATTCTTGACGCCAGCGAGTTCAAGCACCGTCCGAACTGCACCGCCCGCGATTACCCCGGTACCCGGAGCCGCAGGACGCATCAAGACTTTCGCCCCAACCGATCGGCCTGAGGTTGGGTGAGGAATGGAATTCGCTTTGGTCAAAGGCACTTCAACGAGGTGCTTCTTCCCATCCACAACGCCCTTCTTCACGGCCCCAATGACATCACTCGCCTTACCGACGCCGACGCCCACTTGGCCTTTTTCATTTCCAACGACGACGATCGCCCGGAAACTCAGTTTTTTACCGCCTTTGACAACCTTCGTGACTCGACGGATTTGGACGACCCGTTCTTGCCATTCAGATTTCTCTTCGCGGGATTTCGTACTCTTACGACCTTTCGCCATTTTATCCTCTTGTTAGAAATCTAAACCGCCTTCACGGGCTGCATCAGCAAGAGCGGCAACACGACCATGGTAGAGATTTCCACCGCGATCGAATACCACTTGACTAATGCCTTTAGCGATCGCACGGGAGGCGATCAACTTGCCCACTTCTGTCGCCGCAGAGCGATTCGATCCGAGTTCAACACGACCCTTCAAATCAGGGTCAACGGTCGAAGCCGAAGCGAGGGTGCTATGGGTGGTGTCATCAATGACCTGAACATAAATGTTCTGGTTAGAGCGAAAGACGGCCATCCGAGGACGCTCAGGAGTTCCGGTGAGGGAACGGCGAATCCGGAAATGGCGACGACGCGTTAATTCTTTACGACTTGCTTTCATGGCTTATTTCTTCTTACCACCAGTCTTACCAACTTTCCGTCGAACAACTTCGCCCGCATAGCGAATACCTTTGCCCTTGTAAGGCTCAGGTGGACGCACCGCACGAATTTTAGCCGCAGTGTTACCCACAACTTCTTTATCAATGCCGACCACTGTTACATTTGTTGTCCCTTCGACCACAAATGTAATTCCCGCAGGAGGCTCAATATTCACCGGGTGGCTGTAGCCCATCGCGAGGTTCAAGTTCTTACCTTGAACTGCTGCGCGATAACCGACGCCTTGGATTTCTAGCTTGCGCTCGAAGCCCTTCGAGACCCCTTCGACCATGTTGGCAACCAACGATCGAGAGAGACCGTGGAGCTGACGGGCAATGCGGGACTCATCGGCGCGGTTCACGTTGAGCGTTTCGCCATCAAGAACAGCTTCGATTTTGGCGGGAAGAATGTGGGAGAGTTCTCCCTTTGGACCTTTGACGGTTACGGTTTGACCTGCTACTGTCACCGTGACCTTCGCCGGCACTGTAATTGGACGTTTACCAATACGAGACATTGCGAATTACCTAGTGTGAGAGTCTTACCAAACGTAACAAAGGACTTCACCGCCCGCGTTTGCTTTGCGGGCTTGGCGATCGGTCATGATTCCGCTGGAGGTGGAAATCACGGCGATACCAATACCGCCAAGCACTTTCGGAAGATCCTTAGAGCTGGAGTACACGCGCAAACCAGGACGGCTCACTCGCTTTAGGTTGGTAATAAGCGGCTTGCTCCGATTACGACCTTTGTACTTAATGGTGATGGCAATATTTTTCTCAATGCCTTCACTGCTTTCTTCATATTCACCAATAAAACCTTCTGCCTTGAGAACCGCTGCAATGCAACGGGTCATTTTGGTTGCGGGAACTTTGGTGGTTTCATGACGGGCTAGACCTGCATTACGGATGCGGGTCAGCATGTCTGAAATGGTGTCATTCACTGCCATTAATTTGCCTCTTAGTTAGCTTAGCCTCTTAGTTAGCCTATAGAAGCTGCCTTGCTCAAACCTATCTAAAACCCACGGGTTAGCTTTCACGGAAGGGCATTCCAAATTCCTTCAGCAACGCGCGACCCGATTCATCATCCATTGCGGTGGTGATAATTGAAATATCCATCCCCCGCATTTGATCCACACTGTCGTACTCGACTTCAGGGAAGATCAACTGGTCGCGAAGACCGAGCGTGTAGTTACCCCGACCGTCGAAACTCTTTGGGCTAACCCCACGAAAGTCACGAATCCGAGGCAACGCCAAATTGATCAGTCGATCGATGAAGGCATACATCCGATCGCCCCGAAGGGTAACCATGACGCCCACGGGCATTCCTTCGCGAATCTTAAATCCAGCGATCGCCTTGCGGGCGCGAGTCACGACTGGACGTTGACCCGTAATCACTCCAATCTCTTTAATCGACGCTTCTAGAGCTTTCGCACTTTGAGACGCTTCACCGAGACCTCGGTTAATTGTAATCTTGGTCAGCTTGGGCACTTGGTGGACATTGGTGTAGCCAAACTGTTCCATCAACTTAGGAACGATCGTCTCGTTATAAGTTGCTTTAATCCGAATCGTCATTTGATTTTGGTTCCTTTCCCTGGGCTTTGTCAGGGAAGCTAATAAGCAAGCGAGATATCACGTTACGGGGCAAGGGAGAGTAGAACTTAGTCAAAGCTATTAACTCAACACCAGATTCAAACTAGTCTTTCGACAGATAAGGTGCGCTGCTACTTGAGCAACACACCTTACGACAAAAGCTTAAGTTCAATCCACTTAGTGTTTAGTCAAGAACTTCGCCAGTTTTCTTGAGCACTCGGACCTTTTTGCCATCTTGAACGGTGTAACCCACTCGGCTAATCTTACCTTCTTTTGTCGAGTACAGCGCAACATTAGAACAATGAATGGGCGCTTCACCCGTATCAATCCGTCCAGACTCGCCTTCACCTTGAGGTTTGACGTGCTTAGTGCGGAAATTTACGCCTTGGACCACCACTTGGCTTTCGCTAGGAATGGCCTTGATCACTTCACCAATAGTGCCTTTGTCCTTCCCAGCGATCACCTTAACGGTGTCGCCTTTCTTGACGTGCATGTTCTTCGCCTTAACGACGTCACCTTTCTTACTCTTCGCCATTACAGCACCTCCGGAGCGAGCGAAACAATCTTCATGTAGTTCTTGTCACGCAGTTCCCGAGCAACGGGTCCGAAGACGCGAGTCCCTTTGGGATTTCCATCGGCGTTGATGAGAACAGCCGCATTGTCATCAAATCGAATACTCATTCCGCTGTCGCGGCGCAGGGTGTGACGCGTACGCACCACCACTGCCTTGACCACATCCGATTTCTTGACCGCCATGTTGGGCGTTGCGTCTTTGACGACGGCGACAATAATGTCACCGATTCCGGCGTATCGACGGTTGCCACCACCGATGACACGGATGCACATCAGCTTCCGCGCACCGCTGTTGTCCGCCACATTCAAGTAACTTTCTTGTTGAATCATGACTAAACCTCTAGCCTTGTGCGACGGTTAAGATGTTTAGAACCGACCAACGCTTGGTTCGGCTCAGGGGACGGGTCTCTTCGATCCGAACACGATCGCCTACTTTGCACTTGTTTTCTTCATCATGTGCTTTGTAACGCTTCGTTCGGACCACGATTTTGCCGTATTTCGGGTGTGCGGTTCGACTTTCGATCGCAACCACGACGGTCTTGTCCATTTTGTCGCTAACGACTAAACCAACTCTTTGTTTGACTGCCATTGGATATGCCTACTCCGCTTCAACTGCTGTGATTTGCCGTTCTCGTTCTACTGTCAGCAATTGAGATATCTCATGCCGAATATGTTTGAACTGATGGGGCTTATCCAGTTGGCGGGTGCCTTTTTTAAAGCGCAGGTCAAAAAGCTGACGCTTAAGTTCCAAAACACGAGCCTCAAGCTCTTGGTCGTTGAGTTTGCGGGAATCCGCGATTTTAGGAAGAGACATGGATTAACCTTCCTCCCCTGAAATGGTCTCAGTCGATGCCGATGAAGCAGCAACAGATCCCACAGGATTAGGACGAACAACAAATTTGGTCTTGATGGGAAGTTTGAATTGCGCCAAACGCATAGCCTCACGCGCAATGTCTTCCGCCACGCCCCCAATCTCAAACATGATCCGACCGGGTTTGACCACAGCCACCCAATACTCCGGCGCACCTTTACCAGAACCCATCCGGGTTTCTGCGGGACGCGCGGTAACGGGTTTGTCTGGGAAAATCCGAATCCAGATTTGGCCGCCCCGTTTGATGTAACGAGTCATAGCCCGACGGCTAGACTCAATCTGGCGAGAGGTGATCCAGCTACATTCGATCGCTTGAAGACCGAATTCACCGAAGTTCAGCTCGCACCCTCGGCTGGCTAGCCCCTTCATTCGTCCGCGCTGCTGTTTGCGGAACTTAGTTCGTCTTGGACTTAACATTTTGATTAGCCTTCGTTAGAACGGTCTTCAAACTTCCGACGCTGGTTTCCGCGACGGCGAGGCTGTTGGGGAGCGGCGGCTTCCACTAGCTCTTGTCCCGGAATGCGTTCGCCATTGAACACCCAAATCTTCAGACCTAGGGTGCCGTAGATGGTTTGTGCAGTGCATTGGCAATAGTCAATGTCTGCTCGCAGGGTGTGCAACGGGACGCGGCCTTCGCGAGTCCATTCAGGACGCGCAATTTCCGCACCGTTCAGACGACCGGATACCTGAATCTTGATCCCTTGAACGCCTGCACGCTGGGCACGCTGAATCGCTTGACGCACGACGCGACGGAATGAAACCCGACGTTCTAGCTGTTCCGCGATGTACTCGCCAATCAACGTAGCATCCGCATCGACGCGAGTCACTTCAACAACATTAATGCGCACTGTCTTGTTGCCACCCAAGAGGGTTTGCAGACGAGTGCGGAGTTCCTCAATGCCTGCGCCGCCGCGCCCGACGATGACGCCAGGGCGAGAGGTACGGACTTCGATGTCGATCTGATCAGCTTTACGCTGAATCCGAATATCAGAGATACCGGGTTTGTTCAGGTTAGACAGCTTGAGAGGGTTCTTCGTGAAGAAGTGACGTATTTTGTGATCTTCTTGAAGCAGATCGGGGTAGCGACTAAAGTCGGCATACCAGTTCGATCGGTGTTCCTTAGTAATTCCCAGGCGTAAGCCATTGGGGTGAATTTTCTGTCCCACAGGTGGTTCCTCTAATTGGTTGAAGAAGTGTTCTTATGCCTCTGCGCCAGGAGCCACAGTGATCGTGATGTGACACGTCGGTTTGCGGATTTGGAATGCGCGACCTTGTGCCCGTGGGCGGAACCGCTTCAAGGATGGACCCATATCTGCAAAGGCTTGTTCAACTAGCAGGGACGCGCGATCGAGTCCCATGTTGTTTTCAGCATTAGCGGCTGCCGATCGGAGCACTTTAGTAATTGGATCGCAGGCGCGGTAAGGCATGAACTGCAAGACAATTAGAGCTTCCCGGTAGGAGCGTCCCCGGATTTGATCCAGAACGCGACGGACTTTGCGAGGTGACATCCGGATATATTTCGCGGACGCCTTCGCTTCGTTAGATTTCAGTGCAACTGCCATAACTTAAGCGACTTCCCTTTAGCGGCGCGTTTTCTTATCGGAACCGTGACCTCGGAAGGACCGGGTGGGTGAAAATTCACCCAACTTATGCCCAACCATCTGTTCATTGACGTAAACGGGCACATGGGTTTTGCCATTGTGAACCGCAAACGTCATGCCAATCATTTGAGGCAAGATGGTGGAGGCGCGGGACCAGGTTTTGATCACCGCATTACTGTTGCTAGCCTGAGCAGCTTCGACTTTCCGAAGAAGGTGATCCGCAACAAAAGGCCCTTTCTTTAGCGATCGAGACATGATTATTTTCTCACTTTAGACTAAGACTCAAAACCCAAGATTAAGACTCACGTCCGCCACGTCCACGCTTGGACGACTTACGGCGACGACGGACAATAAACATGCCGCTGAGCTTCTTCTTGTTGCGGGTTTTCTTACCGAGCGTGGGCTTACCCCAAGGAGTAACTGGGCCTGCACGACCGATCGGCGCACGTCCTTCGCCACCACCATGGGGGTGATCGCACGGGTTCATGACGCTCCCTCGAACTTGAGGACGACGACCCTTGTGACGGGTGCGACCTGCTTTACCCAAGGTGATGTTGCGATGCTCCGTATTTCCCACTTGACCAATTGTGGCTAAGCATTCTTTACGAATCAATCGAACTTCAGTAGACGGCAGTTTCAAGGTGACATAGTCGCCATCTTTCGCTGAAACCTGCGCGCCTGCTCCAGCCGATCGAACCATCTGACCACCGCGACCGGGGTAGAGTTCGACGTTATGAACGGTGGTTCCCAAGGGAATGGCGCTCAAGGGCATCGTGTTGCCGACTTCAAAGGGGGCGGTGTCGGCTGAAATCACCGTTGCGCCCACTTCCAACCCAACGGGATGCAAGATATAACGCTTTTCGCCATCTTTATAGAACAAGAGTGCGATTCGAGCGTTGCGGTTGGGATCGTATTCGATCGCCGCTACCCGAGCCGGAATGCCTTTCTTGTCACGACGAAAATCGATCATCCGATACAGACGCTTGTGACCGCCGCCCCGGTGACGACAGGTAATGACGCCTCGATTGTTGCGTCCTTTGTTGCGGTGAACCCGCATGGTTAGCGACTTTTCAGGTTCGCTCTTCGTAATCTCGACGAAATCAGCCACACTACGATCGCGCGTTCCAGCGGTGTAGGGGCGATAGGTTCTAATACCCATGACTTAATACCTAAGGTCTATCTGGTGAACGGCTGGACTACGATTCCGGGAAGAGTGCGATGGTATCGCCTTCCTGCAAAGTCACGACGGCCTTCTTGTAGTGAGGCTTGCGACCCACAAAGCGACCCACGCGCTTTTTCTTATAAGGCGGGTTCATGGTGCTGATGCCCGTCACCTTGACGTTGAAGAGATATTCAACGGCTGCCCTAATTTCCGGCTTCTTCGCTTTGGGGTTGACCTCAAAGGTGTACTGGTTGTTTTCCAGGGCCAGCGTCGCTTTTTCGGTAATAATCGGACGACGAATCAAGTCCGCCAATGCCCGCGTATCCATACTAATCGTCACCGTAAACCTCCTTGATGCTGTCGATCGCGCTAGCGGTTGCAATGATTTGGTCTGCGTTCAGCAAATCAAACATGTTCAGGTTTGCTGCCGTAATCACCTTGACGCGAGCGACGTTGCGCATCGACAAGTAGGCATTTTCGTCCTTGGTTGGCAAGATCACGAGAACCTTGGAACCCACCACAACACCCCAACGCGCAAACGCGGCCAGCATGTCTTTGGTTTTGGGACGCTCTAGATTTGCCGAGAAGTCCTCGACCACGATCAAATCAGCCGTCCGGCTTTGGAACACAGTCCGCAGAGCCAACCGACGTTCCTTGCGGTTCATCTTGATGGTGTAATCGCGAGGCTTCGGTCCAAAGATGACGCCGCCGCCCCTCCAGAGAGGAGAACGGGTGGAGCCTGCGCGCGCACGGCCTGTTCCCTTTTGCTTCCAGGGCTTACGTCCGCCGCCGCTCACTTCTGCGCGGGTTTTGGTGCAGGCGTTCCCTTGGCGCTGGTTCGCGAGTTGACGAACTAGTGCGCGGTGAACAACTGATGAAGCCGTTTCTTCTTTTGCAACTTTAAGATCTAGCTCGGTATTGCCCTTTTCGGCACCTTGCCAGTCTTTTACTACACATTGAACCATTTCTTTTCTCCTGGTGTTTTCGATTTCGCGTGCTGACTGAGGGCAGGGTTTTATTTGCCGCCGACCAGGTTGGCAGGAACGATTTTCACCAGTGTGCCGGGTTTGCCGGGGACAGCACCTTTGACCAAGATGAAGTTACGATCGACATCCACGCGGATGATGGAAAGCTTCTTAATGGTGACTTGCTCGTGCCCGTAGTGACCCGCCATTTTCTTACCCGGGTATACGCGACCGGGAGTCGTACCCGCACCGATCGAACCCGGCTCACGGTGGTTCTTAGAACCGTGGGACATGGGACCTCGCGAGAAGTTGTGACGCTTTTGAAAACCGGAGAAACCCCGACCAATGGTCAGGCCCGCAACGTCAATCAACTGGCCGACTTCAAATTGGCCTACCGTTAGCGCTTGACCGAGTTCATACCCTGACACATCGTCTAAACGACATTCGGTGAGGTGACGAAGGGGCGGTGAGTCAGACTTTTTCAAGTGACCCAGTTCAGGCTTGCTGATGTTCTTTTCTTTGATGTCACCGTATGCAAACTGAATTGCCACGTATCCATCGGTTTCCTTTGTCTTGATTTGCGTCACCGGGCAGGGTCCTGCCTGAATGACCGTCACAGGAATTGCTCTTCCTGCTTCGTCAAAGACTTGAGTCATCCCAAGCTTTGTACCGAGAATTCCAACAGCCACGATAGTCGGGTCTCCTATTTCACTAATATCCCGTAATAAACAGCGGTTGAGTAATACTAAAGTAAGTACATTTCAACATGTTCTGGACAAGAACAACGGCTCAAACACTAAAACGAAGTTTTTCAACTCTCTTCTAGCCGCACACTCAAATCAGTCCTCTGACATGTCAGAAAACCCATTCATGCACTTGAATTTCTACACGTTAGACCTAACCTTGATGCCTAAACACTTACATGTCTAAACCAAGACCCAGACAAAAATGAGTCACTCCAAAATCTTCCACTCAGCTAAGGGTTGCGAGCCATTGCTAGACATGAGATGAAACTACACTCAGTTATATGGTCAACAAGTGGCCAATTAAGATGAGGTTTTCATCACGGCAAGGGCGGGCGGGAAGAGCTGTGACCAAAATCACAAGCAGTTAACAACTATATAGAACCGATCGCGTTTTGTCTAGGGCAATACTTTATTTATTTTTATTTGTCATTTGGGCAACCCATGGGAAAGCATTCACTATCGTCCCGATGACGACCGCCCTGACGAGGAAGGACGTCCGCCCGACGACGATCGACCACCGCCTGAACTGCCTCCTGAACCGCCCGATCGACGATCGCCCGGTCTAGCAGCGGGGCGTTTTTGCTTAGAGGGTTGTCCACCAGAGCTGTGCCCCCCGCGACGATGGTCCTTGCGTGTGGGTTCTGGAGCGGCGTGGGGGTCGGATTCAAAGCCGCTAACCATTTCTTGAGGCAAGTCTCGTTGAATCAGCCGTTCGATCGCTTTTAGTAATTTCATTTCATCATCACAAACCAAGGACATCGCGCCCCCGGCTGATCCCGCTCGTCCAGTCCGGCCAATCCGATGGACATAATCCTCAGGCACTTCGGGCAAATCAAAGTTGACCACTTGAGGTAAGTCATTAATATCAATTCCACGGGCTGCAATATCCGTCGCGACCAGCACTTGAACCGCACCGTCTTTAAATTTGGCGAGGGTTTTGGTGCGGACAGATTGGCTTTTGTTGCCGTGGATGGCTAGCGCAGAGATTCCGTGCTGGTCTAGATATTTGGACAGGCGATCGGCTCCATGCTTCGTGCGCGTGAACACCAAGACCTGATACCAGTTGTGCGTCTTGATCAAGTGCGACAAGAGCGCAGGCTTTTGGGTACGAGACACTCGGAAGATTTGCTGTTCGATCAGTTCGACGCTGGAATTGCGCCGTTCGACTTCGACCACCTGAGGGTTATTCAGCAAGGTTCCAGCTAAGGCTTTAATTTCATTGGAGAAGGTCGCAGAGAAGAGAAGATTTTGGCGTTTCCGGGGGAGCAACGACAAAATCCGACGAATGTCTCGAATGAAGCCCATGTCCAACATGCGATCGGCTTCGTCTAGAACCAGAATTTCAACTTGCGACAAATCAACCGTTCGCTGCTGCACATGGTCCAGCAATCGACCGGGAGTAGCGACCAAGACATCAACACCGCTTCGCAAATGACGAATTTGGGGCGTGATGTTGACCCCTCCAAAAATGGCGATGGAGCTAATGCTGACATACTTCCCATATTCGCGCACACTTTCTTCGACTTGAGCGGCCAGTTCACGGGTGGGTGTGAGAATAAGCGCTCGGACGTGGGGCCGACGCACGATACCGTGGTGCGTTTGCTGCGATGAAAGCCGCTGCAAAATCGGTAGCGTAAATCCAGCGGTTTTGCCAGTTCCTGTCTGGGCTGCGGCTAGCAAGTCACCACCGCCTAGGACCACGGGAATCGCTTGCTGTTGAATAGGGGTCGGGTCGGTGTATCCCCGTGCAGTCACTGCTCGAACGATTTCAGCCGATAAACCAAGGTTAGAAAAAGACATGTAACTCCAAAAACAACATCGGTTTATCGCGGCCTAGCTCTCTACATTTAGAGAGACTCTGGCTCCTCGCCGCCATCAATCCAGGTATCAATGCCTGCTTTCGCCAATGACAAGGTGGTTGTGGACCATGACTTTTCATTAATTGTAGTTGTAAAGAGAGTTCTCTTACCGTGACCTGCCTTTTCGATGGTATGCCCACGATATGTGTTGGAAGAGTTTGCCATATTATTGAGCAAGAATAGTGCGATCGAAGGTAGACTATCCCACGCCTTGGACAGAATGGCAACCCTTAAGGCACGATCTGAAGCGCGATCGCAAAACTTACATTGGTAATCCTAAGCTCGATCGAACGGCTTCTCGAACGTCCTGACAACATTGAACGGCTTGCTTGGCACGCAGTTTATCAGCAAAAATTCTGGGGTACCGGAAATTTACGCCATAGATTTTGAGCACCTTCATTTGGGGGATGCGCTATATTCCATTCCGATTCAATAAAAAGCAACAGATCAAGCAGGATTTCTAGATCACGAGTTTTAGAAAAACGGATTTCTTCTTCTTGCAGTCGTTCTTTGAGATACTTTTCGGAACATTGCTGGGCATGAAAACAAGCAGCGTCATAGTTGGGATCTTTCCGTGCGCGGAGTTCACGTCCCGCTGTCACCCAATCACCTTCCGCCTTATCAAACCATTCTTGCGTCAGCGGCTTCATATATTATTTTCCCTTCTTCAACAATATCCATCATAAAAAAATCTCCTAGTCTTAATCGTTCCGGAATAAACTCATTTGTCCGGACCAGTAAGTCTAGTGAAAAATCCGCATGTATTTGATTCAAAACCTTAATAGCTTGACGAGAAGGATGGCCTTCAAAGGGCATGACGACCATCAGATCCACATCTGAATCTTCGTTTGGGGTTCCGTAGGCATAGGAACCGAACAGGATGATGCGATCGGGCTGGAACTGCTCGACGATTTGTTGGCTTAATGCCTGAATTTGTTCCATTTCAATCATGATGATGGTCCATCCCACTTCACCGATGTGAATCAATCACACCGCACAAACCCTGACCTGTTCCACCGCCCCTGCCACCTGCCATTAGCTTGCTCGCCTCGCCTTTGTCAGGAACTCCTCAACAAAACCCTCGACAGGGCACCTTAATCGCCCTAGACTGAAGTTTTTAATTTAAGATTGCATTAATCAATACAAAGTTAAATTAATTTTGTTTGAAATGGGTGAAATTCATCCATTCCCGTCTCGCAATCCACGATCGCTTTTGGTGAGGTTTCCCTAGTGCAAGTGCAGCAGTCAGTCGCAACCCAACGAGCCACGGGCGCATACGCGCTTCTCGATAGTCTGAAACGGCATGGCGTGAAGCATATCTTCGGCTATCCCGGTGGGGCTATTTTGCCGATTTATGATGAGCTTTATAAGTTTGAAGAACGAGGCGACTTGAGCCACTACCTCGTCCGCCACGAGCAGGGTGCAGCACATGCGGCGGATGGCTATGCACGCGCGACAGGCGAAGTGGGCGTTTGTTTTGCCACCTCGGGTCCGGGAGCGACAAACCTCGTCACCGGGATTGCCACGGCACACATGGATTCGATTCCTTTGCTCGTGATTACGGGGCAAGTTCCTCGCGCCATGATTGGGACGGATGGGTTTCAGGAGACGGATATTTGGGGGATTACGCTGCCTATTGTGAAACATTCCTACGTTGTTCGCGATCCGCATGACATGGCGCGGATCATTGCGGAAGCTTACTATTTATGTCGCACGGGTCGTCCGGGTCCGGTGTTGGTGGACATCCCAAAAGATGTGGGGGCCGAAGAGTGTGATTATCTGCCTGTGGAACCCGGTGACGTGAAGCTACCGGGCTACCATCCGACGATGCAAGGCAGTGAGGATTTGATCCATCAGGCGTTGGAGCTGATTCAAGAGGCAAAGAAGCCGCTGTTGTATGTGGGGGGCGGGGCGATCGCCTCGAATGCTCATGCTGAAGTGAAGTTGCTGGCCGAGAAGTTTAAGCTGCCTGTGACGACCACGCTGATGGGTCTGGGCGGCTTCGATGAGCACCATCCGCTGTCGGTGGGGATGCTAGGAATGCATGGGACGGCCTATGCGAACTATTCGGTGACGGAATGTGACCTGTTGATTGCTATGGGTGCGCGATTTGACGATCGGGTGACGGGAAAAATCAGTGGGTTTGCGCCTCATGCGAAGGTGATTCACGTCGATATCGATCCGGCAGAAATGGCCAAGGTGCGTCGTCCTGAGGTGGCGATCGTAGGGGATGTGAAACTGGTGTTGCAGGAACTCCTGCGGCAATCGAATTCGGTGAAAGCCGATGCGCAACTGACCCAATCCTGGCTCGATCGCATTGACCAGTGGAAGGAAGACTACCCGATGGTTGCGCCTAACTACACCGATAAGCTTTCGCCCCAGGAAGTCATCGTCGAAGTCGGTCGTCAAGCGCCTCATGCCTATTACACCACCGACGTGGGTCAGCACCAAATGTGGTCAGCGCAGTTCTTGAAAAACGGGCCTCGGCGTTGGATTTCTAGTGCGGGTCTGGGGACCATGGGCTTCGGGCTTCCGGCGGCCATGGGCGCAAAAATAGCGGTGGGTGATAGCGAACAGGTGATTTGCATTAGCGGCGACGCGAGTATCCAGATGAATATCCAGGAACTCGGGACGCTAAGTCAATACAACATCAACGTCAAAACGGTGGTCATTAACAATGGCTGGCAGGGGATGGTGCGTCAGTGGCAGCAAGCGTTCTACGGTGAGCGCTATTCGTCTTCGCACATGGCTCCGTCGATGCCTGATTTGGTTATGCTCTGCGCAGCTTATGGTGTCAAAGGCATTCGCGTGACTGATCCTGCGGATTTGAAAGGTGCGATCGCAGAGATGTTGGCCCATGATGGTCCGGTGATGGTGGATGTGCAGGTGCGTAAGGACGAAAACTGTTATCCGATGGTGGCTCCGGGCAAGAGCAACGCGGAAATGGTGGGTCTGCCCGATCGGAAAAATCTACAGCGCGCCATGGAGAAGAGTTAACGCAGGTCAGCGTGAAAATAAAGTCACTAGCGAAGAGGCCCCTAGCCCCCAATTCTGGGGGGACATGAATTTCCGAAGCCCCCAGAATTGGGGGTTG
>ENA-OFCD01000060-OFCD01000060.1-metagenomes-genome-assembly--contig:-NODE-60-length-68419-cov-5.428222_pt1 | contig 68419 bp, 64 predicted proteins | sample MGYA00153392_OFCD01 | MGnify analysis MGYA00153392 | reverse complement strand
TCTTGCCGATGGCGCTCTTCATGTTGCCCGCACTTTTCGTCATGATCTTCGGCGGGGTCGTCGCGCAATATCTCGCAAGCAACTCACAATAAGCTTTTGACGAACGCTTTGTGGTTCGCGCCGCTCGTCGGTCTGCTCTACGGATGCGCCGCGGATTTGGGCCTAAAATATAGCGCCTCGATGTGCGAAGAAATCGTTCCGTTCCAGGATGGCCCGCGGCCGGGAACGCCACCGACGATTGCGTTGATCATCGGGGCCACGATCGTCGGCACCATCCTCGCCGCGCGGGGGGTGCCAATGCTAGGACTTACCGTCTTCGCGGTGCTCGTCGTTTCGCTCGTCGCATCATGGTACAGCGACGTACGATGTGGCATCGTACCCGACTTCTTCACGCTCGTTCCGCTCGTGCTCGTTTTCGGAATCGCTCTGATTGAGCGCAATCCAATGCCGATTCTCTCGGCCGTCATCGTGTTCGTACCATTCGCGGCTGCGGCGTTGTTTTCGAAGGGCCTCGGGATGGGGTGGGGCGATGTCAAACTCGTCGCGCTCGGCGCGGCCGTTCTCGGTTTACGAAGCTCGGTGCTGGCGTTCTCGGCCGCCTGTCTGCTCGCCGTCTTGATCGCGATGATTCGGAGACGCCGTGACGAACCGGTCGCCTTCGTGCCCTATCTCGCTAGTTCGATCACCGTCGCGCTGACGATTCCCATCTTTCCCTGACGATGCTGCTCCGCAACGCTAGTAATGGAACCGTTCTCGCAACCAACGTCGCGCGCGCGACGGATGCGTGGTCGCGTGGCATCGGGTTGCTCGGCCACAAGTCGGTGGCGCCGGCGGAAGGCTTGTGGATCGACGGCTGTTCGGCCGTACACACGGTCTTCATGCGCGCGACGATCGACATCTTTTTTCTCGACAAGGATCAGCGGGTGTTGAAGATCGCGAGTTCGGTTGCGCCGTATCGACTCGCCGTAACGTGTCGCAACGCCGTCTCGGTGGTCGAACTCGGTGCGACGGGCGACACCGTGCGCGACGTGCTGGTCGGCGATCGCCTCGCATTGGAATGAGGGGGCGCCCGTGGACGAATGCGACGTTTGTTACGTCGTACGCGGTCATCGCGCTCGCGACGCTCGTCGCGATCGCTCGATCGACGCCCGAACTCGATCGGTGCGCTGAGAACGCATTCCTCGGGCGTGCGATGCTTTCGGCGAGCGGTATCACACGGGAATTTGGTCCCGAAACCGCCGCGATGTCGGCGCCGGGCGGTGCGATCGGCTGGCTCGGCAACGTGGTTCACGCGGTGCTGGTCGCGACGCCGGTTGGTCTAGCGACGTGTTCGACGCTCGCCGCCGTTTCGGCGCTCGGCTGTTTTGCACTCGTGGGGCTCCGCGCGCGAGCGCTCGTACCTGCGCCGTTTGCGATCGCTGCGGTTCTCGTCACGTTCGCGTTGTCGCTCGATGCGTTGCACCCCGGCGGATCGACGGCGATCCTCTTCTTCGCAGCTGCCTTCGTTGCCGCACTCGATCTCGAGACTTGGGTGGGTGTCGTCCTCGCGGCGATCATTGCCGTTGCGTGGTGTAACGTCGATGCGTCGGGCGTCCTCGCGCCGATTTTCGCAGTCGCGAGCCTCGTCGGACGGTGCTTCGGAATCAGTAGGACGTCCTCGCTTCGCAAAGCAGCGCTTACCTCTTTGGTTGCGGTCGGCGCGCTTCTCGCAACGCCGTTGGGGCTGGCATATCCCTATCTCGCATTCGCATCGCTCCGTTTGGCTGGTACGTTTAGCGACACGGTCGGTTGGGCGCCGTTCGAGATCGCGCCGATTGCGTATCGTCTCGGTTTTACGGCGCTCGTCTTCGCAGCGCTAACGCTCGGCGTTCGCGCACGCGGTCCGCGTGATGCGACGCTAGCGATCGTCGCGATCGTGCTCGCGCTCTCGAGCGGTGCGCTCCTTCCAATCGCGGCAATCGTGGTCGCGCCTACTCTCGCGGTTGCCGCGGCGGATCTCGGCCGCCGGCCTGCGCGTGAACGCAAACGCGATGTCGCAGCAACGATCGGTATGGTACCGTACTTCGTTGCGCTCGTCGTCGTCACAGTCGTGGGGTCGCTCGTCGTTGGGTCACGCGGTGTGGCCGACACTGCACGAGCGAACGAGCCGCAACGGAGCCTGCGGGACCTCGCACGACGCAGCGATATCCGCCGCGTTGCCTGCACCGAGGTCGAGTGGTGCGATGGCGCGGTGGCGCTGGGATTACGCGTGCTCGCCGACGATCGCATCGGCGCGATGCCGATCGCGGTGCGGCGCGCGCAAGCGCGCATCTCGCGCGCACGCATCGGCTGGCGCGTCGACGTAGGTCGCTACGGTATCGACGCGATCGCGACGACGCCGCATACCGCGCTCACGACGTTGCTCGTTGAGTCGGGTTGGACGCGCGTCTCGCATGCAGGTTCCGTCGCGGTGTTCGTGCGACCGGGGCGCGGCTCGTGAAGTACGCATGGCTCGTCATCGGCGTCCTCGCCGCGCAATTTCTCGCGACAGCGATTGCCTTTCCGCAAGTCGATGGCGACCTTCACTGGCAACGTTGGCTTGGTCGTGCGATCGTGGAACACGGCGCGATTCCGCGCGCGCTCGGCACCGAAACATTTAGCGCACCGGGTTCTCCATGGACTCCGCAAGAGTGGCTCTTCTCGCTCGCTGCTTCGCGCGCGACGGGTGCCATCGGTTGGGCGCTTTTCGCGGGCGGTATCGCGCTCTGCGCGCTCGTTGCGCTCGCGCTCGCGTCGTGGCACGCGGAACGTCGTGGTGCATCGCCGCGAGCGATCGTCGTTTGCCTCGTTCCCGCGGGGCTCGGCCTCTTCGCGTCGTTCGGCGTGCGCGTTCAAGTCGCGGCGTGGCCGCTACTCGCGCTATTTTTGCTCTTGCTCGATCTCGAAGGGCCGCTCGCCTTTGCAGCAATTGCCGTCGCCGCCGTGTGGTCGAACGTGCACGCAAGCGCGATGCTCGCACCGATCCTCGCGAGTGCGGCCGCGTTCGGTACGTTCGTCGATGATCGCGGTCCGAGCCCCGCGTTTCGTCGTCGCGCGATCATCGCCGTCGGCTCGGCAATCGCGATTTGCGCGAACCCTTTTGGCGTCGGCTTACCGGCCTACGCGCTTTCGCTTTTCAACAGTCCGCTCAAAGGGTACATTGTCGAATGGGACGTGACCAACCTCGGACATACATCCTTCGTGCTCGGCGCGTTGCCTTTGCTCGCGCTTGCGTGCATCGTTGCCGTCCCGCAGGCGTGTCGATCCGTGCGCGACCTCGTCGTGCTCGTCGCATTTTCGTATCTGCTCTTGAGCGCGGCGCGCAACATCGCACTCTTCGGTCTCGTCGCGTTGCCCATCGTGGCGCCCGCGCTCACGCGCGCTTTTGCATTCTTCGCACCGAGCCCACCACCGCGAAACGCACGTGAAGTGCGGGCAGAGCGAATCGCAGGGATCGTGATGCCGGCGATCGGTGTGATGCTCGCGCTCGTCGTCGGCATCGGGCTCTTGCGCAGTGGGGAACGCACGAAAGATACCCTCGCCGCGCGCGCGATCGGGTCTCTCGATTCGCTCGCGGGCGAGCGACGCTTATTTTGTGCCGATTTCGCATGGTGCGGGCTGGCAGTCGGAAAGCCGAACGTGCGCGTCTTTCTCGACGGTCGTGCCGATCCGTATCCGCTGACCGTGTGGACCGATTTCGACAGAATCGCTCGTCTGCGTCCGTCATGGCGCGAAGCACTTGCCCGGTACGACGTCGATACGATCGTCGTCTCGAAGGACGCGCCGCTCGATCAGGCGCTGGCTTTGGGAGTACCGAGAGCTTGGCGATCGACATACGCGGATAAAAACTTTCGCGTGTGGGTTCGCGTTCGCGATCAGCCGTCGACGAGTGCCGCGGCCCCGCGCGTTTTGCGCGCGCGTAACTCGCGAGCGCGCGCGGCGTATTCTGCCGCCTGACGCACGTGGCCCGCGTCGGTATGATACTCGGCGAGCCGTTCGAGCACGCCGAGAAAAAGCGCCGCGAACATCGCGGCACGCGCCACATACCATGGCTCGGGATACTCGCCGCCCAGGAGTTCGCCCGCGTAAATGGACTCGGCAGCACGATAATGCGCGAAGGCTTCGGCGACATGCCCGCGTTCGCGTTCGCCATCGCCGTCCGCAACGTGCGCGCTGAAGCGTCGGACGTCGATGACCGTTCGCTCGAGGGCGATGGCGACATCGCCACGTGATGAAAAGTAGCGTTCGACTTCGGCATACCCGACGATCGTGGCGAAGGCTTTGCGAATATTGCTCGATGCCGTGCGCAGACTCTGCGTCGCCGCGTGACTGTTGGTGCCGGGCCAGAACGTGGTCAGGAGTTCGGTGCGCGTCGCAGAGCCATCTGGCTTCAAGAGCAGATATTTCACGATTTGAGCTTCTCGGCGGCGAATCCATTCGATCTTTCGCTCGCCGATCGTAGCTTCGAAACGACCGAACATCCGCACGACCAGAAGCGCCGCCTCGTCGAGGGCGGGTGCCACTCCCGGTACGGTCTCGACGTCGAGTTGGCGCGCGACGCGATACGGACGATACGCGCCATCGGCATACGTAACGAAAAGTCCCCGTTTTTCCAAGAGCGCGAGCCGATCGCGATCCTGCGCCAAATTCGAACCGCGCAAGGCCGCGCGAAACGCCTCGACATAGGCGGTTCCCGCTTTGTGTAATTCCGCATCGATGAACTCGCGAACGTGGCGCGCATTGATCTGCCGCCAGCGATCGAACGCGCCCCCGAGCGAGGCACCGTCGCCTACGGCATCGCGCAGAGCCCAATTCGCGACGAGAGGCCAGCCTTCGGTCTCTTCGAGAAAGCGTGCGATCTCCGGCGTCGCGTACGTGATGCCGTGCAGATCGCAGAGTCGTGCGATGTCGTCTGCCGTAAAGGCGAGCGCGCGAGCTTCGAGCGCCGCACCGAAACCGCGAGCGATGAAACTCGGCGCATCGATGACCGTCCGCGATCGGGCCGCGAGAACGAACGCGACGCCGATCGGTGCGTTGCGGACGAGATCGACGATCTCTTCGATCGTTTCGGTGGGCGCACGATCGACGTCGTCGATGACGATCTCGCAGGGCGCGAGCGTCGCGAGGGCGCCTTCGAGTGCGTCGGCAGACGCCGGGACGTAGGTGAGTCCGAGTGCGCCTGAGATGCGCTCGCGAAAACGATCGAGCGTATCTTCTCGATCGAGTGCGACGTACGCCGTGGTCGCCTCACGCGTCGCGAGATACCCTACGACCGCCGTCGTTTTTCCCGCACCAACGGGCGCGCTAACGAAACGCAACGGCAAATCGGCGTGGCGTTCGAGCCACGCCGAAAGACGCGTGCGCACGATCGTGGCGGCGGCGAGGCGGGGGAGTTCGGCCCGCCGCGCTACGGAGCGCGGAAGGTGATCGGCCGTATCAGTGTTTCCTGGCCGAGGCCGGTAGCGTACGTCGCGACGATGGAGTAGCGAGTGGCGGCAAGCTGCGCCGGAGGGTGCAGGACGACGGTTTCATCACCGGGCGCGACGTCGCTCCCCACGATTTCATCCGTCGACGAACCCATGAGCGCGACGTGGAGGCCGGGCCGATACGTGTCGACGCGCACGACGATCGGTTGCGACGGATTCTGAATGGGGTCGACGGCGATCGGCGCGACCGTGCGCGGCACGGAGACGGCACGCTCGCCTGCAACCGGCGCAACGGCGGGAAAGGCGAGCGCGGGCGCGCCATGCAGAATGGTGAGGGGTGTCGCGATCTCGGCATGCGTCGCGCCGCGCAAGGCCGTTGCAACCACGCGAAAATCTTGATCGACGTCGACGGTCGGAGCGACGATGAGCGAGCGGCCGCGCGGATTGAGCATCGCCTCGGCGCGGACCGTTCCGAGCGCATCGATAAGGCGCACGACGCCGCTGTCGGCGCTCGCCCGATACGTCGCGACGATCGCTTCGCCGCCATGTACGGTATCGCGTTCGAGCGTGAGATCGGAGACGTGTGCGACGTCGCTTGCGAGACCGGCTCCACGCGAGATATGGTGATCGACGACCGGATCGGGAAGCGAGACGACGTGCGTGGTGCGCTCGTCGGAGCCGAGCTGGCTTGCCGTGCTGACGCGAACGTCGTAGCCGCTCGATACATGGCCCGTTGGAAGGACGACCGTGAAGGCACCGCTCGGGCCCTCGAGCGTGCCGCGACGGATCTGCAGGCCGTCGGGCGTTTCGATGACGTAGCGCGCGCGCGTGGAGTCGCCGAGGGCGTACGCGACGGTAAATGGCGTCCCACCGCGGACCGCCGCGGGGGCGGCGAGTGCGAGAACGCGCGGATGCATGGCTGCGAATGCCGTCGCGCCGAGGGCAAAGATCAACACGGCCGACGCCATGGCGATCGTGCGTTTGGCAAAGCGATGCACCTCGTTCGGCTGCGGCTGCGCGTCGAGCGTGAGTTGCGCCTCGTCGGCGAAGAGTTCGGCAACGACGCGTGGCGTCGCGTGCTTGCGGCCGAGAGCGACTTCGACTTCGATGGCGATCGCGGAAAATGGCGGAACGACGATCGCGCTCCAGCTGATGCGCCCGTGCGACATCGCGTCTGGGGCGTAGCAGAAGGTCGCGAGTGGGGTCGGCGTGTCGTTGGCCACCATGAGCTCGTAGGTCGCTCGGCGTGGCCGAGTGCGAATACCCGTCGGACGCAGGTCGGCTGCCACATCGCCGAAGGGAAGGCGGAGCACGGAACCCGACATCGCGCATGGTGAAGCCGCAGGCGTCGGAAGGTGGCCGACGATCTCGCGGATCGCGAGCCGCGAATTGCGGGCCTCGATACGTTGCAACATGTCTTTTCGGTATCGGCCGATCGATGCCAGAACGTAGGTGCGATGCCGCACATCGCGCGTTTCAATTTTTATTCTCGCCGCAACGACCGTCTTGAAAAGGCCTCGAGCTTGGAACGGAAGCTTACGCCGCATGGAGGATCCGGGGCGCTCGCGGCGACCGGTGTCGAGTTTCGGCGCACCGTTCGCGAGCTTCGCTACGTTAGCGCAAGAGGCGGCCGCGGCTACGCGGACCTCCCGTACCGATTTGTGCGGCGATGATGTTTACCGTGCGATCGAGTTCGCGCGACATCGTATCGCCACCACACGTGAGGTCGGGTGACGTCTTGCCGTCGTAGACGATCGTTGTGGTCGATCCAAACGACGCGCTCTTCATGCAATGACCACCGGGCATGACATCGAGCGGACCGGCTGCGCGTAATTTTTTGAAGAGCCACCGTACTTGCGCGAGCCCCGCGGTTGCATGCGTGAGTTCGCCATCCGTCGTCATGTCGACACTCGCATCGGGATGGACGACGATCGTGTATCCGGCCATGTTGGTCGAGCCGGAGTTGCGGATCAGCGCATCCGTCGGACGTATCGGCGGAAGCATACGCGGTGCGGTTGCGGGACCGCGTCGCACGAGTGGATCGTCGGCCGCGGGTGTCGTCGTCGCCACAGGCATGGGTGTGGCGGGCATGACGATCGGCGTGACGACGGGAAGCGGCGTGACCTGTGCCAGGAGCGCTGCAAAGGCGATGCCGGCGAGCGTGGTTGTCATGATATCCGACAAACGCTCGCTCGGGACGAATCGTTAGCCGCCCATGCGTTTGGTGCGTCGATTCGCTTGCATAAAGTACGCGATAATCGTATCGCGCTTGTCACCTTGGATCGAGACGATGCCGTCTTTTGCCGTTCCACCCGCACCGCAACGTTTTTTGAGGACGGCCGCTACCGCATCGAGTTCGTTCGTTGCGAGTCCGTACACGAGTGTCACCACACCGCCGCGACGCTTCTCGCAACCGACGCGCACGACGCCGTCGTCGGGGACGCTCGCAACACCGGATTTCGTCGGACCCGGGCGCGGCTTCGGCCGATCGAAAGCGGGTAGCGGGAGGCTCCCGTCGGTCGAGTACACGAGTCGGCGGTCGTCATCTGGCATGCGTGTCGGTTCGACGTCTCGTAAAAGAACGCCGTTGCGTGCGTGCGAAGAGCCGAGCATGTTAGGCACGTCGTTCGAAGGCTTCTCGCCCGAAGCGCTCCGTCTCTTACGCGGGGTGGCGCGCAATAACGATCGCGCGTGGTTCGCGCCGCGCAAAGAACGTTTCGAGACCGAGCTCTTCGCGCCGATGCGCGCGCTCGTCCACGACGCTTCCGAGGCGCTCGCACGAGCGAAGATTCCGATTCGCGGCGATGAGAAGAAATCGGTCTTTCGCATCTATCGCGACGTCCGCTTCGCGCACGATAAATCGCCATATCGCACGAATGCAGCGGCCTATCTTTCCTACGACGGCGGCCGCGATACGCCGGGCGGGATTTACATCCACATCGAACCCGGAAAGTGTTTCCTCTCCGTCGCCTTCTATCGGATCGAGAAATCGATGCTGGAGCGTTGGCGGCGCGCGATGGCGAGCCGACCGAAGGCGTTCGCACGCGTGCTCGCAGCGCTCGAAAAAAATAGCTTGCCGCTGCAGCGTCCGGGCGACGACGGCGACGACGGCGACGCGCTCGTGCGGATGCCGCGCGGATACGATGCCGCCGAACTCGGTGCGATCGCGCCCTACTTCCGGCTACGATCGTTTTGTGCGGATCGCGCACTTACCGACGCCGAAATCGGTTCGCGCGCTCTCGTCGATCGTATCGTCACGCTCGCCAAGGATGCGAAGCCACTCCTGGATTTTGGATGGTCGCTCGAGTAGAGCGATGGAGTTCGCGTCGTCAGCGCGTGAGCATCGACTCGCCCGCGCGTGGCGCACGCGCTTTGGGGCTTACGTCACGCATCGTCGTCGGCGAAGCTGATGACGCGTTCGCGGCGGCATTTGCGAGCGTACGCTCCCCGTAACTAACGAACCAATGTGCGAGAAAAAGTAAGAGCGCGGCGTCGTCGAGGAAGCCGAGCAGCGGGATGTCGCCGAAAATATTCAGCGGAGAGATGATGAAGACCGCCGCGAGTCCGGCGGCAATCTTGACGCGCAGCGGAATGCGTGTGTTGCGAAGCAAGGGAAGCACGCGCGGTAACTCGAGGCGCGCGATCGACATCGTTTTGAAGACGTTCACGAAGCCCCCGTACCCACGTTGGAGGCATTCGTTTCACGAAAGGCCGAGGATGCGGCCCTCATCGTCGATATCGATCTTCATCGCGGCGGGCGTCGCACCGAGCCCGGGCATCGTTTGCATGTCGCCGCAGATCGGATACACGAAGCCGGCACCGACCGAAGCGCGCATCTCGCGTACGGGGAGCGTCCAACCCGTCGGCGCACCTTGCAACGTCGGATCGGATGAGATCGAGAGGTGCGTCTTCGCGATGCAGACGGCGAGTTTGCCGAAGCCGTTGCGTTCGAAGGTTTCGCACTGACGCGCGGCCGTCGGCGTGTAGCTCACGCCGGAGGCACCGTAGATTTTCGTTGCGACCGCTTCGATTTTTTCCTTGAGTGTCGCCGAATCCGGATAGAGGAAGTGGAAGTTCGACGGCTCCTCACACGCCTCGATGACGACGCGCGCGAGATCGGTCGCGCCCTTTCCGCCATCGACGAAGTGCGTCGAAACCGCGACGCGGACGCCCATCTCGCGCGCGATCTCGGCAATCGCCGCGTGCTCCGAGGCGTGGTCGCCGGGGAACGCGTTGATCGCGACGACGGGCGAGACGCCGTGAACGCGAATATTCTCGATCTGCTTGCGCAGATTCGCAGCACCGGCACGCACGTCGTCGGGTGATTCGAGCAGCATCGCTTCGGGCAACGGTTTGCCCGCGATGACGCGGAATTTCCCCGAGTGTAATTTGAGCGCGCGGACGGTCGCGACGATGACGCACGCATCGGGAACGAGCCCCGATGCACGACATTTGATATTGAAAAAACGCTCGGCGCCCATATCGGCGCCGAAACCTGCTTCGGTGATCAAGTAATCTGCCGTATGGATGCCGATGAGATCGGCCATGACGGAGGAATTGCCGTGCGCGATATTCCCGAACGGCCCCGCGTGGACGAGGACGGGCGTGTTTTCGAGCGTCTGCATGAGGTTCGGTTTGAGCGCGTCGCGCAAGATCGCCGCCATCGCGCCCGCGGCTTCGAGATCGCCCGCGGTCACGGGTGCGCGATCCGGTGTGTATCCAACGACGATCCGCTGGAGCCGCGCGCGCAGATCGGGATACGAGGTCGAGAGCGCGAGGATCGCCATCACTTCCGATGCGGCCGTGATGTCGAAGCCCGTCTGTCGGACGACGCCGTCGAGGGCGCCGCCGAGCCCGACGATGACGTTTCGCAAACTGCGATCGTTGACGTCGAGCACGCGGCGCCAGGTGATATTTTTGAGATCGAGTCCGCGTGCGTTGCCCTGGTTGAGATGGTTGTCGACGAGTGCCGAGAGCATGTTGTGCGCGGAGGTGACGGCGTGGAAGTCACCCGTAAGATGGAGGTTGAGGAGTTCCATCGGAACGACTTGGCTATAGCCGCCGCCCGCAGCGCCGCCCTTAATGCCGAAGGTCGGCCCGAGCGAGGGTTGACGGATCGCGATCGTCGCGCTCTTGCCGACGTGCTGCATCGCCTGGCCGAGGCCGACGGTCGTTGTCGTCTTGCCTTCGCCAAGTGGCGTCGGCGTGATCGCCGAGACGACGACGTATTTCGCGCGCGGACGATCTTTGAGCGCGTCGATTACGGAGAGTTTGATCTTCGCGACGCTATCGCCGTAGGGCTCGAGGAATGCGGGCGCGATCCCCATTTTGCCCGCGATATCGGTCAGCGGCAGAAGTTTCGCCGATTGTGAGATCGTTAAGTCCGAAAGCATCGCCTACGCGCTCGCGACGAGACGCGCGAGCGACGATTGTGGCCGCGCGCCGACGTGCGCGATGATGTCGGCTGCCGCCGCACTCCCGAGTTCCGCGCACGCGCGGTACGACGCACCGGTCGTGAGCGCGTAGAGGAATCCCGCAGCATAGAGATCGCCCGCACCCGTCGTGTCGACGACGTGTTCGACGTGCACCGAGGGGACCTCGATGACGGCATCGGCGGAAACGACGATCGAGCCGCGCGCGTCGCGCGTGATTGCGGCGAGACCCGTCATCGTGCGGATCCGCTCGGTCGCCACGTCGATGCGATCGGTTTCGAAGAGCGCGTTGATCTCCGATTCGTTTGCGAAGACGATATCGACGTGATGATCGACGAGTGCGAGGAACGCGTCGCGATGGCGATTGACGCAGAAGGCATCGGAGAGCGAGAGCGCTACTTTTCGACCCGCTGCGTGTGCGATTTGAGCGGCTTTGTGAAATGCTTCCTTCGCGTGCGGTTCGTCGTAGAGATAGCCTTCGAGATACGTGATTTGCGCGGCCGCGATGAGATCCGCATCGACGTCGGCGGGCCCGAGCGTGACGCAAGCGCCGAGATACGTGTGCATCGTGCGCTGCGCATCGGGCGTGACGAAGATGAGACAGCGCGCGGTGCTCGGGCCGCTCGTCGTGGGCGGCGTGCGGAAGGTCGCGCCCACGGCCGTGATGTCGTGGCGAAATGCCGTACCGAGGATATCGTCGTGGACTTTCCCGATGTAGGCGGTGCGCCCACCGAGCGAAGCGATACCGGCGATGGTGTTTCCGGCGGAACCGCCGGAGGTTACCGTGGTGTTGCCCATGGCGGTATAGAGGGCTTCCGCGCGCGTCTCGTCGACGAGCGTCATCGAGCCTTTCGCCATGCCGTGCGTTTCGAGGAACGCATCCTCAGCCGTGGTGATCACGTCGACGATGGCATTGCCAATCCCGACGACATTATAGCGGTCGCTCATCCTCGGGCGTTTTGGGATGTGGGCGCTCGAACCATGCCGGCGTCCGAATCGCTCCCGCCCCGCCGCGCAACTTCAAAAACCGGCTCAGAGCGATCGTCCAACCGCGCGAACCTTGATGACGAAGGAGATGGTGCCGAGGCGATGACGGTGGTCGAGTCCGGTCGCGCCCGTGCTAGTGTTTAACGAACGTCGTCGTATGAATCGTTTGGCCGTCCGTTTCGATTTGAATTTCACCGTCACGGTCGGTCCGCAAGACGCGAATCGCACGGTGGTCGAGTGCGTCGATCGTTTGCGGAGCGGGATGACCGAAGAGATTCTGCGCACCGACGGAGATGATGGCTTCGTGCGGAGAAACCGCGTCGAGAAACGCGGGTGTCGTGCCGTAGGCGCTGCCGTGGTGACCGACCTTGAGCACATCGGCCTGCAAGTCGACGCCGGCTCGCAACAGCCGAGCCTCGGTCTCCGCGCCCGAATCGCCGGTGAAGAGCATGCGAAAGCGTCCGAATTCGATTCGAAATACGAGCGAGTTACTGTTGATATCGCTTCGCGATCCGCGGATGAGCGGTAACGTAGGACCGTAAAAACGCAACGTGACGCCGTCGTCGGTATGCCAGATATCGCCACCGCGCGGCGTGCGTATCGCGATGTGCCGCGTGCGTGCGACGTCGAGCGCGTCGCGGTACGCGTGTCCCGCGTAGATTTGTGCGGTGTCGGCGAAAAAATCGGCACCGAGCGTTCGTAGCACCGGCGCTACCCCACCCGCATGGTCTCCATGTGGATGCGAGAGCAGCACGGCATTGAGATGATGCACGCCCGCGCGAATGAGAAACGGCACGACGACGCGTTCCCCAACCGCCTCGGCGACGGAGATCCCACCGCTGGGCGCGCCGCGTTCGAGACGACCACCGGCATCGACGAGCAGGGCATGGCCCTTCGGCGTCTGTACGAGAATGGCGTCGGCTTGCCCGACGTCGATTGCAGAAATGCGTAGCGCGTGCGTCGGCACGCGCGGCGGCCACAAACAGAGCGTGCTCGCTGCGACGAGGACGACGATCGCAACGCGAATGCGTTCGCGCGCGAGGGCGATCCCCGCCACGACGCAGGCGAGGTCGTAGGCAACGATCGTCCACACGGGCGGTGGCGTCGCGATCACATGCGCGCCCGGTAACGTGCCGACGAAGCGGACGACGGCCACGATCCAATCGCACAGCGACGTTTCGACGTTCGCAAACATCGCCGCAACGAATGCAACGGGTGATGTGGCGAGGGTTAGAAATCCGACGATCATCGCAACGCCGACGACAGGCACGACCAGCAGATTCGCGAGCGGCGCGTACGGCGCGATGACGAGAAACGTCGCGGCGGTTAGCGGCCAGGTACCGATTTGCGTCGCGAGGGCGACGCCGATCGCTTCGCTTGCGAGATGTGGCACGCGCGCTTCCTCGCACGCTCGCGCGATCGGTCCCGCAAACGCGAAGATCGCGGCGACACACGAAAACGAGAGCCCGAACGAGACCGTGACGACCGATGCGGGTCGCATCAGCGTCACCACGATCGCGGCGGCGGCGAGTGCGTTCCACGAAACCGCTTCGCGTCCCGACGCTCGTGCGAGGAGCACGAATGAAAGCATCGTTGCCGCGCGTAGCGAGGGCAGATGCGCGCCGCTGAACGCCGCGTACGCCCACACGATCGCGATCGCACCGAGCGACGCACCGACGCGTCCGCATCGAAGCAGTTGTAAGAGGGCAACCGCGAGTCCCGCGACCACGCCGAGATGCAGGCCCGCCGTGACGAGCACGTGCACGGTCCCCGTATCTTGAAATTCCGCACGCAAGTCCGGCGGTAGCGCGCCGCGTTCGCCCCACATCGCACCCGCGAGCAACGTCGCATCGGGTTCGCCGAGCGTCGCGTGCAAGTGCGATGACGCCCAGGCGCGGGCGCGGGGAATCCAGAGCGAGACATCGCCTCCGTCGGGCGGCGCACGTGTGATGATCCGCGGATGCACGAGACGCCACGTGATCCCGCGCTCGGCTTCGATGTCGCGCAGACTCGCTTCGCCGGGATTGCGCGCCACGTCGAATGCGGCGCGCTTCGTTGCCAGGAGGAGGCGCGTTCCGATCGCAGGTGCGGTTTCCGGAAAGACGATCGTCGCGAACGCGCCGTCCCCGAGACGGACGACGGCTTCGGTTCGTGCGAAATCGGTCGAGCGAACCTCGATGACCGTCGCTACGAGATGAACGAAATGTGCATCCGGCGTGGGGAGTCGGGCACCGGTGCGGAGGTGCGCGTACAAAATTCCGCTCGCGAGGGCGGCCACGACGCTCGCGCGAATCACGCCGGAGGCAACACGCGAGACGAATGCGACCACCCCAGCCACGGCAAGCGTCGGCACGGCGACGCCGAGATAAACGCTTGCGACGCCCGCTACGAAGGCGAGCGCCGCCGGTACGAGATGCGCGCGAATCACGTGCTACCACGTCACGACGGCGAATCGCGTCGTCAAGGAGTCTCATGCGAGTCATCATCACCGGCGGGGCCGGATTCATCGGATCGCACATCGCCGACGCGTACCTTGCCGCCGGTCACAACGTTTGCGTCGTCGATAGCCTGTGGGCACATGGCGGCGGACGTCGCGATAACATCGCGCAGCGCGCATCGTTCCTCCACGTCGATATCCGAGACGCATCGCTCGAACGCGTTTTTCGCGATTTCAACCCCGATATCGTCAGCCATCATGCCGCGCAGCACAGCGTCGCGATCAGCGTGCGCGATCCGCAACTCGACGCGCAAGTCAACGTGATGGGCCTCATCAACGTGCTCGAAAATTGCGTGAAGGCTAGCGTCAAGAAAGTCATCTTCGCTTCGAGCGGCGCGACGTTCGGCGAACCTGCGAAGCTGCCGGCCAACGAATCGACGCCACAAAAACCCGAGTCGCCGTACGCGATCACGAAGATGGTTGCGGAACACTACTTACACTTTTACAAGGCGCAGCACGGCCTCGATTTCACGGCCCTCCGCTACGGCAACGTCTTCGGTCCGCGTCAGGATCCCAACGGCGAAGCGGGTGTGATCTCGATCTTCATCGGACGCTTCCTCGCAAAGCAAGGCATCAAAATCACGTGGGACGGCGAGCAGACCCGCGATTACATTTACGTCGGCGACGTCGCATCGGCGAATCTCCAAGCGCTCACGCGGGGGAGCGGGATGTCGTATTGCATCGGCACCGGTCGCAAGACGAGCGTGAACGAGATCTACCGCGCGCTCGTGGAAGTCACGGGTATCGAAGCGCCGGTGGAACACGTCGAGCGTCGCGCGGGCGACGTGCGCGACGCGCAATTCGATTCCGCACTCGCGCAACGCGAACTCGAATGGAACGTCGAGACCTCGCTCGTCGAGGGCATGCGCAAGACCGTCGACTACTTTCGCTCGCGGCTTCCCGCCTGATGTCGTTTCTGGATCTTTCCGGTCGTACGAGTATCGTCACCGGTGGTAGTCGCGGCATCGGCGCGGCGGCCGCAATGGAACTCGCGCGTGCAGGCTCCGCGATCGCGATTTTCGATCTCGACGGCGACGAAGCGAGCCACGCAGCCGCGGCGATCGAACGCGAGACGGGAAAGAAAGCGCGCGGCTATGCAGTCGACGTCCGCAAATCCGCCGTGCTCGCGCTGATGTGCGATGCGGTGGCGCAAGACTTTGGCGGTATCGACCACCTCGTCAACAACGCGGGCGTGCAATTCGTCGCGCCGATCGCCGATTTTCCCGACGACAAATGGGATTTCGTTACGTCGATCAACCTCGATGGCGTCTTTTACGCAACCAAAGCCGTGTGGCCGCACATGGTCTCGCGCGAGCGCGGTCGTATCGTCAATATCGCGAGCGTTCACGGGCTCGTCGCATCGCCGTACAAGCCCGCATACGTCGCAGCGAAGCACGGAGTTATCGGGCTTACGCGCGCATCCGCACTCGAAGGCGCGACACTCGGGATCACCGTCAACGCAGTCTGTCCAGGTGCGGTGATGACCGATCTCATTCGCGGCCAAGCTGCGCAACTCGTGCAGTCTTATGGTGGCAACATCACCGAAGACGAAGCACTCGCGCGTGCTTTTTTGGAAGCGATGCCGACCAAGACGTTCATCGACCCGCAAGAAGTCGGGCAACTCTGCGCTTACCTTTGCTCCGATGCCGCGCGCTCGATTACCGGCGCGCCAATCTCGATCGACGGCGGCTGGTCCGCCCACTAACCGCGTCCCGCAAACGAGCTTACGCTCGTCGTTCGACGAGCGTTTCCGAAAAGAGAGATGATATGGCCGCACACGTCCTCGCCCTTTACAACGCGCCAACCGATCCGACGCACTTCGAGCAGTACTATCACGGCACGCATATCCCGATCGCGAAAAAACTGCCGGGTTTACGGTCATATTCGATCAGTAAAGGCGCGATCGGCACGCCGACGGGCGCCGCGCCGTACTATCTGGTCGCCGATCTCGTGTTCGATTCGATGGAGGCGATCCAAGCCGCGCTCACCTCACCGGAAGGCGCTGCAACCGTCGCCGACGTGCCGAATTTCGCGACGACCGGCGTGACGCTCTTGATGTACGAAACCGCGACCGTCTAGCCATCCTCTCGGCTTCGCGCGACGTTCACACGCGGTGAATTTTCGCGCGAACCACGTATTGATCTGCGACGGAGTAATAGAGGTGGATTTCGCCGTCGATGTCGATCGCTGAGGCGGCGAAGGCGATGTCGGTATCGTCGGTTTGGCGCTTGAGGTGAGGCAAGACGATCGGCTCGAGCGAGCGCGCGACGACACGCGTGTAGGCTCGGTCGAAAACGATCCACCCGATTCGCCACTGCGCGTCCCGCGTCGCACCGTTGTAGAACATCACCGGAAAATCGGCATCGCTCGTCACGACGGGCCCGGTACTGAGATGGTAGTTGTCCCACACGTCGTGCCGCGCTTCGAAGAGCGGCGGTAGTACTTGCCATGGCCCGTCGACGTTTGACGAACGGGCGACGCCGATCTTCGAGCGGTCGTCGTGCGCGTACTCGAAAAAGAGCCGCCAGCTCCCGTCCTCGGCGCGGACGATTTCGGCCTCTTTGGGATTGCGCGCCGCTGCCGACGACGCGAGGGCGATCCCGCGTTTGACGAGATGGCGCAAGTCGCCACCCGAGGCGAGCAAGAGTTCGCCGCGTTTGGCGCGTTCGTTCCATCCCGTGTAGTACACGTATTGCACGCCATCGACGGTCGCGAGCGACGGATCCTCGCAGCCGCCGTTATCGAAGGCCTCGGGATCGGGATCCGGGGCGATCACCGGGACGTCGTCGAGTGCGAAATGGATGCCGTCGAGCGACGTCCCGTAGTGAATGCGTGCGACCTTCCGGCTCGCGTCCTCGTGATGATTGACGACGCGCAGCAAGAGTTCGAAGCGTTCGTTCGTGCGCCACACGAAGGGGCTCAATTTGTACATCGCGCCGAGCTCGGGTGACGCATCGTAAGTGATCTCGTCCGTGGCGTCGAGACGAAAACCGTGGGTATTCGGGGGTGGCAGCGAGCTACTCATAGCCCGAGTATACGCCGTGCATGGCGACCATCACCGTAAGATTCCCGATGTTTCGCGACAATTCGCGCTCAGACAACGACGAGGCTCACGAGTTTCCCCGGCACGAAGACTTCCTTCCGCACGGTCTTCCCTTCGAGATACGTGCGTACGTTCGAGTCGGCATGTGCGAGTGCGAGTGCGTCGTCTCGCGCGATATCGGGTGCGACCGAAAGACGCGCGCGAATTTTGCCGTTGACTTGCACCACGAGTTCGATCGTCGCCACCGCGAGTGCGGCAGGATCGGCTGCGGGCCAGCGCTCGAGATGCACCGAGGTTTCGTAGCCGTAGAGCGACCAGAGCTCGTCTGCGATATGCGGGGCGAACGGCGCGAGCACGATCGGGAGCGCGTGCACGGCATAGAGCGTTGCGGGATCGGCGTGCGCGCCATCCGTCTGCATGAATTTCGTGAGCGCGTTCGTGAGTTCGTCGAGTCGCGCGAGGGTCGTGTTGTAGTGGAAACGGCGCGTGCGCGTCTCTTCGTCACCGCTCTTGAGTGCGGCATGCACGGCGCGCACGAGATCGCGCTGGGCATCGCCCGAGATCGGCGGCAGGACGTCGAGCGGCACGGAGCGTGCGTGCGGCGCGAGTGCGTGCGCGGCGCGCCAAACACGATCGAGAAAACGCACGCGTCCCGCGATGCCCTCGTCGGTCCATTCCATCGTATCTTCGGGTGGCGTCGCCTTCAGCAAGAAGAGCCGCATCGCATCGACGCCCGCACGCTCCGCGGTCTCGTCGATGCCGACGACATTGCCGCGACTCTTACTCATCTTCTCACCGTTGCGTAAGACCATGCCCTGATTGAAGAGTCGCGCGAAGGGCTCGTCCGGGCCGTGCACCCAGCCCTTGTCGTGAAAATATTTGTAGAAGAAACGCGCGTAGAGCAGATGCAAGACCGCGTGTTCGGCGCCGCCGATATATTGATCGACGTTGAGCCACGGGTCGACGCGCGACGCATCGAATGGCGCGTGCTCGTTGTGGACGTCGAGATAGCGAACGTAGTACCAGGACGATTCGAAGAACGTATCCATCGTATCGCTCTCGCGTCGCGCGGGCCCGCCGCATGTGGGACACGTCGTGTTGATGAAGCGGTCGTCGCGTGCGAGTGGCGAGCCTTCACCCGTGATCGGAACGTCGGCGGGTAAGATCACGGGAAGATCGGCGATCGGTACGGGGACTTCGCCATGGGTCGGGCAGTACACGATCGGAATCGGCGTACCCCAATACCGTTGGCGCGAGATCAACCAATCGCGAATGCGATAGTTCACCGTCTTCTCGCCACGGCCGAGGGCGACGAGCCGCTCCCCGATCGCCGTGCGTGCGTTCGCGGAGTGCATGCCGGAGAAATCGCCGCTCGCCATCAGCGTGCCGTCGTCGGTAAAGGCGCGTTCTGGCGGCATCGCGTTATCGGCTATAGGATCTTCGATGACGCGCGGAATCGGGAGCCCCATCTTCGTCGCAAATTCGTAATCGCGATCGTCGTGCGCGGGAACGCCCATCACGGCACCCGTGCCGTACTCGGCGAGAACGTAGTTCGTGATCCAAATCGGTACGCGTTCGTTGGAAAGCGGATTGATTGCGTAGACGCCGGTGAAGACGCCCGTCTTTTCCATGAGGCTCGTGCGTTCGAGTTCGCTTTTATTCTTAAGCGTTGCGGCGAAGGCGTCGACGACGGGGCGCTGCGCGGGATGCTGCGCGAGCATCGCTTCGACGAGCGGATGTTCGGCGGCGACCGCGATATACGTGATGCCGAAGAGCGTGTCGACGCGCGTCGTGTAGACCGAAATGCGCTCGGAGAGGTCTTCGACGTCGAACGAAAACGTGACGCCGACGCTACGGCCGATCCAGTTGCGCTGCATCGCCTTAATCTTGTCGGGCCAGCCGTCGAGGCCATCGATACTCGCAAGGAGGCGATCGGCAAACGACGTGATCTTTAAAAACCACTGCGAGAGATTGCGCCGTTCGACGAGAGAATTACAGCGCCAGCAACGGCCGTCTTCGACCTGCTCGTTTGCGAGCACGGTTCGATCCTTGGGACACCAGTTGACGGGCGCTTCGCGTTTGTAGGCGAGGCCGTCTTCGTAGAGTTTTAAGAAGAGCCACTGATTCCAGCGATAGTATTCGGGTTCGCAGGTCGCGAGTTCGCGCGACCAGTCGTAACCCGTTCCCATCAAGCGAATCTGGCGTTCCATGTTCTTGATGTTGTCGCGCGTCCACACGCCGGGATCGATGCCGCGGTCGATTGCGGCATTTTCGGCGGGTAACCCGAACGCATCGAAGCCCATCGGATGGACGACGTTGTAGCCCTGCATGCGATTCATGCGTGCGACGGCGTCACCGAGCGTGTAATTTTTCGCATGACCGACGTGCAGATCGCCTGAGGGATAAGGCAGCATCTCGAGGATATAGCGCTTCTCGCGCGCATCGTCGTCGTTCGCACGGTAGATTCCGGTGCGCTCCCAGGCGGCTTGCCAACGGTGTTCCACGGCGGAAAAATCGTACGTGAGCGGGGCGCGTTCTTCGAGCATCCCGACATACTTCGGCCGCTTGGCGCCCGGCGGCCTTGCGGTACCTCCGCCGAGGTCTTGTTGGGCGAGGTGTCGCGCGTGATTGATCCGGTATGCAGCTGCCACTACCGGTTCTTGCGGGCGTCATCGTCGTCGCCGCAACGGTCGCGGGGTACCGCGCGTTCGCGGCGCTTCCCCATCCGAGTTTTCATTTTGGGACGAGCACCTCGACGGTTGCGGCGGCTCCACCGGGATCCGATGGCGTATTCGTGCTTGCGACGCCTCGTGCCACGAGCGAAGCGCGCGCGAGACATCGCGGTCGGCACGGCGCGAACGGCGCTCTGGACGGTGACGGCGGGGCGATCGTCGTCTACGTGGCGGGTGCAGTCGCGCATGCCGGCCTCTATCGGCTCCCCGCACGCGCGCGCGCCGACGATGCATTGCGCGCGGCAGGCGGCGCGCGGAGCGACGCCGATCTCCTCGCCGTTAATCTTGCGGCGCGCCTCGCCGATGGCGACGAAGTTGCCGTCTACCCGCAGGGCAGCGCGCCCGGAACGCACGCACGGCGCAGCACCACGCACCAAGCCGGCGCGAATCGGACGCACGCGCGCAAAGCGAAAGGACCGCGCAAACGCCGAGTCATCGCGAGCGACGGCGGATCGACTCCGGAGATGTCCGTGGATCTCAACACCGCAGATGCGAGCGAACTCGAGACGTTGCCCGGGGTTGGGTCGGCTCTCGCGGAGCGTATCATCATCGTCCGGGAGACGAGCGGACCGTTCGGTTCGATCGACGACCTGCTCGACGTAGCGGGGATGACGGCCGGAAAAGTCGATGCGATCACACCCTACGCAGTCGTGCACTGACGCGGCGTTTATCGAGCCGACCGCCGCACAAAAAAAGCGCCCGGCTCTTGCCGGACGCTTTCCCATTCACGCGATGTCGTTCGCGACTACCAGCCGCCGCCCGAATCGCCGCCGCCGCCGCCATCGAAGCCACCGCCGCCGGAGCCGGAATCGAACCCGCCGCCCGATGAACCATAATCGCCGAAGGATCCGTTGCCCGAATCGGCTTGACCGGCATCGGACTGCCAGCCGCTCGCATCGCCGCCATTGGGATTGCCCTCGCCGCCGCCGCCGCCGAATCCGGCTTGGTCCCCGTATCCGCCGCCTTCGTGACGGCCGAAGAGCTCGTTGCCGATGAAGGCGCCGCCGAGACCACCGAGGAGGCCGCTAAAGAAGCCACCGCCACCGCCGCCCATCATTCCGCCGCCCATACCGTTGTTGGGTCCTTGACCGTAGCCGGGTTGGCCGCCATAGCCCGGCGGCATGACGCGCGGCCCGGACATGGCGCGAAAGATCGCGCGGATGATGAGGAAGCCGGCGATAAGGATTAAGATCAACCAGAAGAGCGACATACCACCTCCAAAAGATGAGGAACGTGAGGCCGGAGCGAGTTCACGGTTTCGTGACGTGCCCCGAATCGACGATTCGTGGCCGCGATAATCGCTCAAGACAAGATCGACTCCGGTCGTGATGCCCGTATTGAAATCGCCTTGGCGGAAGTAGCCGCGCATCGCCTGGCGGATGCTATCGAAGGATCCCGCCGGAAAGAACGCGCGCGATGCGCGATCTCCGATGATGCCATCTTTTCTTTCCGCTTTCGCTAGGAAGATCATGACGCCGTTCACTTGCTGTTGCGCGAAAGCTTTTTCGGCGGCGGCGGGAGCCGTCTCGCCATTGAGCGCTGCGACCGTCACGACGACGACCTCTTTGCCGGTCGTGCGTTGAAAGTCGGCGATCTTACTATTGAGATTCGAAACCGTTGCAGGGGTGAAGAACCCGCCGCCGTCTTGAACGAATGATTCGCGGGCGAGTGCGGGCGCGGCGGCAACACCGAGCGTGAGCACGAGTGCGGCGAGCGCACGAAAGATGTTCATGGGGATCCTCTTGTCAGTCACGGGTCTCCATACCCGGTGAACGTTCGTTTGTTTCCGGTTGAAAGCGCGGCCGAGGGGTACCCCCCGCACGGAGAGCAGCCGAGCGCTAGCGCGAGACCGTGACGACTGCGACGCCGACGATGCTGAGCATGAAGATGCCGATAAATGCCCAGATCGCGGCTTTTTTGAGGTTTTCTTTCAAGTTACGGTCGCGGCGCGTTCGAATCTTCATGACGTTTTCGCTGCGGCGACGTCGGGTGCGCCCCAGAGGCGTTCGAGATTGTAGAAAGCGCGCTGTTCGGGCGTAAAGACGTGCGCGACGATCGGGCCGAGATCGATGAGGATCCAGCCGCCGTCGGCGTATCCCTCGGTCCTGGCAACGGGGAAGCCCGCTTCTTTTGCTCTTTGCACGATGGCATCGGCGATCGAGCGGGTCTGGATCTTCGACCGGCCGGTTGCGATCACGAAGGCGTCAGCGACGATCGTGCGGCCCTCGAGTGGGAGGGTCAGGACGTCTTCGGCTTTGAGGTCGAGCGCGGCGTCGCGCACGAGGTCGATGAGTTCAGGCAGAGCGTCGGCTCCTTCGAAGTTCGAGGGTGGTGAGAGCGGCAAAGGTTTGCGGGGCAGCTTCGAGTCTGCGGTTTGCGAGATACTCCAGTGACGAGCGTAACACCGCGACCATGGCCCCGTCGAGATCGACGAACGCCAGGGCTTCAAAGGATTCGCGCTCCGCATAGGTGCGACCCGGTTCGAGGGCGTCCGCGAGGTAAACGATCGTATCGAGGGGCGTCATCTCTGCAGCGGCGACCGTGTGGCGCGCGATCGCCTGGAGCACGCCGACATCGGTCACGCCGAACCGTTCGCGTGCGAGTTCGGCGCCCAGGCGTGCGTGCAAGACGACGGGATGGCGCGATTCGAAAGCGTCGATCGGCATCGCACGCGCGGCGCATTCCTCCAGGAGGCGCGTCGCGGGATAGAGGCGTGCGAGATCGTGGAGCATTCCGGCGAGGCGTGCGCGCGCGGGATCTTCGCCATGACGCCGTGCGAACCGCGCGGCGAGGCGCGCGACACCGAGCGTGTGCACGTAGCGATGATCTTGCCCGATCGTTTCGCGAACCGAGCGTGCGAGTGCGACGAAGGCTATGGGCGCGCTAGCGATCGCGTTCGATCGCGGCGTCGAGTTCGCGGGAGAGCGTCGCGAGACGATTGCGATACAGATCGCCGCGGAGATGCCCCGCCCACATGACGACGGCGTTCTCGCCGTTATCGCTGTAGTAAGCGCGACGCGTCGAGACGATCGTAAAGCCGTATTTTTTATAGAGATTTTGCGCGACGACGTTGGTTTCGCGCGCCTCGAGCGTAATCCACGAAGCGCCGCGTTCGATCGCTTCATTGAGAAGATGCACGAGCAATTCTTCGCCGTAGCGTTTGCCGCGAAAATCGGGATGCACGGCGATCGTTGTGATGTGCGAATCTTCGAGAATCACCCAGATGCCGCCGTAGGCGACGACGTTGCCCGTGCGCGGATCGCCGACGCGACCGATGAAATAGTGCGCGAGTTTGTTATCGGAAAGTTCGCTTACGAACGCACTCGGCGGCCACGATGTCGTAAACGAAAGCGCTTCGATCCGCATCACGGGACGGATATCCGCTTGCGTCATGCGCGTGATGGTCAGCCGTTGCGGCTGCCCGGGGGGACGCTGCTCGAGATCCGCGCGCACGCTATGGCGCTCGTTCGGCGTAGTGCGCTTCACCGTAATCGGCGCGCGGCACATGCGCGCTCCCGAGCGTTCCGGACGCGATCGCGAATCGAACGATGGCCAAGGCCGGGACGACCGTTTCGTCTTGCGTGGAAATCACGGTTTCGCAGCGTTCTCCAAATGCGGTCGCAGCGCCCGCCGCATTACCGTACGCTAGGAGGTGAGCGTCTACTGGAACGACCGGTAGGAGCGTTTCGACGAGCGCCAAGTAGGGACCGCATGCGATGTGCTCCGCCCACGCTCCGTCGGCACGCAGGACGCGCAGCCGTGCGCAGGCGATGCCGGCCCGGCCATGGACGAACGTGACGTGTGTTCCGCGCGAGCTCGTTGGCGTCAGCGCATCGTACGACGAGACGCCCGCAAGCGGTAGGTTTGCGGCAAATGCGAGACCCTTCGCATACGAAAGAGCAATCCGCAGGCCCGTGAAGCCGCCCGGGCCCGTACCGACGGCGATCGCGCCGAGCGCGTCTACTCCAAGGCCGGCTAGGACGTCGTCGACGAGCGACAGGCCGCGCTCGAGGGCGTCGTTGCCCGATGCGGTTGCAGTCCGCGGAGCGAAGGCGCCCGTGCTGTCGACGACGGCGGCGGAGAAGGCGCCGAGAGCGCCGTCGATGCCGAGCCAGATCATGTGCGGACGATCTCGATCGAGCGCGGCAGGTCGCCCGACCCCACGAGCGTCACGGCGATCGCGTGGGCGGGGAGAAATCCTGGGAGGCGATCGGGCCATTCGACGAAGACGATCCCACGGCTATCGAGCGCATCGTCGAGCCCGAGCTCGCGCGCATCGCTCGGCGACTCGATGCGAAAGAGATCGAGATGTTCCACTGGCGGCGTTCCGCCGTAGCGATGCCAGAACGTAAACGTGGGGCTTGCGACGTCGGCGTCGATTCCGAGCGCGCGGACGATCGCGGCGACGAAGGTCGTCTTTCCCGCGCCGAGTTCCCCACGCAGAGCGATAACGTCGCCCGCTCGAAGGGAGGCTGCGAACGTAGCTGCGAGCCGCTCGAGGGCGTCGAGATCGTCTACCGTGGTGCGGAGCGTCGACAAAAACAAGATGTCCCGGATAATGCCGCGAACCTGTGCGACATGTGGTTGAGAGCGAACGACGCGCTTGTCGGAGTCATAACCGGCATTTGCGCGGCCGTGATTGCGGCGCTTTTCGAAGCGGTTTTCGTCGCACAACGCTTCCTTTCGCTCGGCGCGAATGGTGGCGGGGTCGGCAGCAAGATCATCTTCATCGCGATCGTCGGCGCGATCGTCGGCGGTATCGTCGGATTTTTCGTCGGGGCGGTCATCAAACCGCGACCTCAGATCCGCTAATCATATTTCTAAGGCTTCGCCGGGCTCACGGCGGGCGCCCCGCATGGCGGGACGCTTCGTGGATCGCATCGCGTAATGGACTAGGTATTGGAACCGACATACGATAGAGTCTCCTTGGTCAACGTCGAAGACGAAATGCGCGAGAGTTATCTCTCGTACGCGATGTCGGTCATCGCTTCGCGTGCGCTCCCCGACGTGCGCGACGGCCTCAAGCCCGTGCAACGTCGCATCCTCTACGCGATGCGCGAGATCAATCTCACCCCCGACAAGCAGCATCGTAAATGCGCCGGTGTGATCGGTGAAGTCCTCAAGAGCTTTCACCCGCACGGCGACTCCTCGGTGTACGACGCGCTCGTACGCATGGCGCAAGAGTTTACGTTGCGCTATCCACTCGTCGACGGTCACGGTAATTTTGGCTCGATCGACGGCGATCCACCGGCCGCTTATCGATACACCGAAGCGCGTCTCGCGCGCATCGCGATGGAGATGCTCGCGGAGATCGACAAAGATACGGTCGACTTCATCCCCAATTTCGACAATCAGGGCACGGAGCCGGTCGTCCTCCCCGCGCGCTTGCCGCAGCTGCTCGTCAACGGATCCTCGGGTATCGCGGTCGGGATGGCGACGAATATTCCGCCGCACAACGTCGGCGAGATATGCGATGCGATCGTGCATCTCGTCTCGCACCCGAACGACGAAAGCGAGATTCTCGACGAAGCGCTCGCCGATATCGTTTTAGGACCGGACTTTCCCACGGGCGGCATTCTGATGGGCAATCAGATCATCCGCACGGCGTACAAAACGGGCCGTGGCTCCGTGATGATGCGCGGAAAAGCCGAGATCGTCGAAATTAACGGAAAAAGCAAGATCGTCATTACCGAAGTGCCGTTCCAAGTGACGACGGCACGTATCGTGGAAGCGATTGCGGAAGCCTACGCGGAGAAATCGATTCCCGGCATCTCGGGCCTCACGAACGAGAGCAATCGTAAGGGCATCCGCATCGTCGTCGACCTCAAGCGCGACGCGACGCCGTCGGTCGTGCTCAACCAGCTCTACAAACATACGCCGTTGCAAACGAGCTTCGGTTTCAACATGCTCGCGCTCGTGCCGTCGCCGACACCGATGCCGGGCATGGTGCAAACCCTCGAACCGCAGGTGCTCGGCTTGCGCTCGATGCTGCAGCACTTCATCGCGCATCGCAAAGTCGTCATCCGGCGCCGCACCCAGTACGAACTCGACAAGGCGCGCGATCGCGCACACATCCTCGAAGGCTTCCGGGTCGCGCTCGATCATATCGATGACGTGATCCGCATCATTCGCGAGAGCGATTCGACCGAAGCCGCACGCGAAGCGCTCATCGCGCGGTTCTCGTTCACGCTCGTCCAGGCGAATGCCATCCTCGATATGCGTCTGCGCACGCTCACGAGCCTCGAGCGTCAGAAGATCGAAGACGAGTACAACGGGCTCCTCGCAACGATCGCCGATCTCGAAGATATTCTCGCGAGTGAAGTACGCGTTTTTGCCATCATTACGGCCGACTGCGAAGATATCAAGAAGCGCTTCGGCGACGCGCGTCGCACGACGATCTTACCGCTCGAAGACGAGCTCAACATGCTCGACATCATCCCAGACGAACCCGTCGTCGTAACGTCGACCGTCGGCGGCTACATCAAGCGCATCAACGTCGACACGTACCGCGCGCAAAACCGTGGCGGGCGCGGCGTCATCGGGATCGCGGGCCTTAAAACCGAAGACGTCGTCCGTAATTTTTTCACGGCCACGACGCACGAATTCATCCTGTTCTTCACCAACAAAGGGCGTGCGTATCGCTTGCGCGCCTATGAAATTCCCGACTCGTCACGCACGTCGCGTGGGACGGCGCTCGTCAATCTCTTGACGCTCCCGCCGGGTGAATTCGTGACGGCGGTTTTCCCCATTCGTGAATTCGTCGAGGATAAATTCCTCGTGATGATTACGCGTCGTGGCGTGATCAAAAAAACGTCGCTGAGTGACTTTGCGAATATCCGTCGTAGCGGACTCAACGCCGCAGGTCTCGATGAAAACGACGAGTTGCTCGCCGTCGGCCTCTCGGACGGGGCGGCGGATATTCTTCTCGCGACGCGCGAGGGAATGGCCGTTCACTTTCCCGAGGGCGACGTGCGTGCCATGGGCCGTAATGCCCGTGGCGTGCGCGCGATCCGTCTCGCGGCAGGCGACGAAGTCGTCGCGATGGATGTCGTCGAGCCCGAACGCCGCGAAGTGCTCGTCGTGACGTCGCTCGCATTCGGTAAGCGGACGCCGATCACGGATTACCGGCACACGAAACGCGGCGGCAAGGGCGTCAAAGCATTCGCAAAAGATAAGGGCATTGGGTCGGTGGTCGCTCAGATACTCGTCAATGAAAATGATGAAGTGTTACTGATGACGTCGGGCAATCAAGTCATTCGCATTCGCGTCGCCGATATTCGTCAGACGGGGCGCGCCGCGAAGGGCGTTCGGTTGCAGCGACTCGAGGAAGGCGATGAAGTCATCGCGATCACGAATCTCGGCGTGCAATCGGCGCAGATTGAAGAAGTTACGGGCGAGGCGCCGGAGATCGTCGGGCTCGCACCTGCGGCCGTTGCGAACGTGCCGGAATCGCCCGACGATGTGGTCGTGCTCGACGATCCCGATGAGGATGAGGATGAGGATGAGGATGAGCGCTAGCGAGCCGGAGTCGTAGGTGTCCCGGGCGCGTTTGCGCTCGACACGGGCTCGACGAGATCGCCGACGTTCGGCGTCTCGCCGAGCGATGAAAACATCACCTCGAGATATTTATCGAAGGCTTGCGTGACGGTCATGATGATCGGCGCTTTGCGCAAGCTGCGATCGGCATGAGCGAAATCGCGGAGCGCGTCGCCCGCGTGAACGCTACCGAGCTTGATGTCGATGAGTGCGAGCGGCGAATTGATTTTTATCACGCGTGCGACGCGTTCGAACGTCAGGGGTAATTTTGCGAGCGTTGCAGGCACTCCGCGTGCCCACGTGACCTCCGGGACGCTATCGAAATCGCCATCGCTCGCGAGCGAGGGCACGTCGCTTTCAAACATCACCGTCTGATCGAACGAGGTCGTGCCGGCGATGCAATTCGTGACGACGAGATGCGTGCGAGCGGCGACGCGCCCGTTCGCATTAGCGAGGCCGGGCAAGCTCGGCCGCAGATCGAACGGCGCCGCAATCGCGTAATCGGCGCCGGCAGCCTTGCAATCGGCGAGCAATGGTGCAGCGTCGCCGGCGAACGGAATAACGTTTCCGCCAACGTAGGCATTTACGTCTTTCGTCCAGAGCGCTTGCGACATCGTGTTGCGCGCGGGCTCGGCGACGACCGCCCAGACCAGGATACGGAGCGAGGAGCCGGCAGCGCGCGTCGGCGCCATATGAGCGAGCGGGATCGCGACGAACGCGATTGCCGCAAAGCCGTACCGCAACCGCCGCAGGCACGCTGCGGTTGAGCGGGCTGGAGGTTGATATATACCCATGAGTGCACTCCCCGAAGTCTCGCAGGCGACGTTCGCAGCTGACGTTCTCGCGAGCGATAAGCCCGTTCTCGTCGATTTTTGGGCTCCCTGGTGCGGCCCTTGCCGCATGCTCGCGCCCGTCGTCGAAAAGGTCGCCGCCGCGCATGCAGGCCGCGCCAAATTCGTCAAGCTCAATACCGATGAAGCGCCGAGCATCGCTGGTCAATACGGCGTCCAAGGCATTCCATGTCTCATTCTGTACAAGGGCGGTGAAGCGGTCGATCGCATCGTCGGTTTCGTGCCGGAATCGAAGATTACGGAGATGCTTTCGCGCCATCTCGCCATCGCTTAGAGTGGGCCTCCTCGACAAGTGAGCTTACGCGATCTACCCGCGATGAATCGGTTCCTCGGCGAGCCCGACGTCGCGGGATACGCGGCCCTTTTCGGAACGGCGGTCGACGACGTTCTACGCGAAGTGCGTTCGCGTGCGGTCCGCGAGTCCGTTGCGATCCCCGCTTACGACGTGATGCTCGCGCGCGTTCGCGCACGACTCGCGCGCGAAGAAAACGATGGCCTCGTCGACGTGCTCAACGGCACGGGTATTTTGTTGCATACCAATCTCGGTCGCGCGCCGCTGGCGCCCGAGGCGCTCGCCGCGATGCACGGCATTGCGGGTGGCTACTCCAACCTCGAATTCGATCTCGCATCGGGAACGCGTGGTTCGCGTTACGCACGCGTGACGGCGCTCTTGCGCGCGACGACGGGCGCCGAAGATGCTTTGGTTGTGAATAATTGTGCGGCGGCGATCCTCCTCATCCTCGATACGTTCGCGCGAACGAGCGTGCCCGGTCGGCCGGGACGCGAAGTCATCGTCTCGCGCAATCAACTCGTCGAGATCGGCGGCGGCTTTCGCTTGCCCGATGTCTTACGTCGTAGCGGCGCGACGCTCGTTGAGGTCGGCACGACAAACAAAGTCTATCTGCGAGATTTCGAACGCGCCCTCTCAGCCGAGACCGCGCTGCTCATGCGCAGCCACACCTCGAACTATTCAATCGAAGGCTTCGTCTCTGATGTCGCACCGGCCGAACTTGCGGCACTAGGCAAACGGGTGGGCGTCCCGACGGTCGAGGATCTTGGCTCGGGCGTGCTCGTCGATCTCGTGCCGTACGGTTTACCGCACGAACGGACCGTCGGCGAAGTTGTTGCCGACGGAATCGATCTCGTCGCGTTTTCGGGCGACAAACTGCTCGGTGGGCCGCAAGCGGGAATCATCGTCGGTACCGCAAGCGTGATCGCGCGCATGCGCTCGAATCCGCTTCTGCGGGCGCTGCGTGTCGACAAGGCGACGCTCGCGGCACTCGGCGCGACGCTGCGACTCTACGTCCGGCCGGGCGGCCATGAGAGCATTCCATTTTACGCGATGTTGCGCCCCACGCGCGAGGAGTTGCGCGCGCGCGTGCACGCGTTCATCGAGACGCTCGGCCACGACTACGACGAGCGCGTGGCAGGTGTCGAGACGCTCGCATACGCAGGCGGCGGCTCCGCGCCGACGGCGACCGTGCCTTCGTACGCACTCGCGTTGCGCGACGGACGGACGAACCCCAACGCCTTCGCCGCGCGACTTCGCGCGCAGGCCCCACGCGTCGTCGGGCGCGTTGAAGGCGATGCGGCGCTCGTCGATTTTCGAACGATCCCGCCCGATCGCGAAGGTGATCTCGCGCGCGCGATCGTCGCCGCGCTGAGCTAATCGCCGCATGCACATTCTCGGCACGGCGGGTCACGTCGACCACGGTAAATCCTCGCTCGTGCGCGCGCTTACCGGCACGAATCCCGACCGCTGGATCGAAGAGCAACTGCGCGGGATGACCCTCGATCTCGGCTTCGCGCATCTGCGTTTCGAGGACGGTCTCGAAGCGGGAATCGTCGACGTGCCCGGGCACGAGCGTTTCTTACACAACATGCTCGCGGGTGCCGCGGGTATGGAACTCCTGTTGCTCGTTATCGCGGCAAACGAGGGGCCGAAGCCGCAGACGGTCGAGCATCTCGCCATCCTTCAGTACTTGAGCGTCAAGAAGACGATCGTCGTGCTGACGAAATCCGATACGGTCGATGCCGAAGAGCTCGCCTTCACACGCGAACTCGTCGACGAGGCCCTCGTCGGAACGATCGCAGCGCACGCGCAGACGATTGCGGTCTCGACGATCACGGGCGACGGCATGCCCGAACTGCGCGCTGCGATCCACGACGCACTCGCGGAACTCGCGCCACGCGCGCCGGGCGCACCCGCGTATCTGCCGATCGATCGCGTCTTCGCCCTACCGGGGCACGGAACGATCGTGACGGGGACGCTCATGCAGGGTCGCATCAAAGCGGGCGATCAACTCGCCCTCGTGCCGCTGGGCCGTGAGGTGCGCGTGCGCAGCGTTCAAGTTTTTGGCGAGAAGCGCGACGATGTAGCGGGCGGGGCGCGCGTCGCGATCAATTTACCGGGTGTCGAGACGCAAGAGATCGCGCGTGGCGCCGTGCTCGCGAGCCCGCAATTCGCCACGCGATCGGCGGTGGACGTGCGCTTCCGCGCGCTTCCCTCCGCACTCGCACTCTTGAAACGACGCACGCCCGTGCGCGCATATCTCGGCTCGGCTGAAATCATCGGCACGCTCGTCTTCGATCCGATCCCGACCGACGCGACGGATATTCGGGCGAAATTATTCTTGCGCGAAGCGACCATCGTCTTTCCCGGAGCCGCATTCGTGGTGAGGCGCGTCTCGCCGAAAACGTTGCTCGGCGGTGGCACGATTGCGGGCATCGATGCGACCGGTACGGCCGAAAACGTCGGCGACGATCCCGAGCTCGCCGCGATCGTTGCGGCATTACGCGCTGAGGAGTTCGCCGGTGCCACGGCTGCGCGCGTCGGCGCTTCGTCCAATGTGCGCGAAGATGTGGCGGAGACGCTGCTCGCGCGTCTCGCGGAAGACGGCCGTGCGATCCGACTTGCGAAACCGCTCGCGTACGTCGATGCGGAACTCGTGGCGTCGCTCGTCGAGCGTGTGAGCGAAAAACTACGGCTGAGCGAAAGCGAAACGCCGTGGCTCGTCGGCGTAACGGGGCTCGCACTCTCGCGCGCCCTTGCGGTTGGCGAAGCCGTGTTGATGCGCATCCTCGCGGTGGCAATCGAAGACGGCCGCATCGCCTATCGCGGCGGATATTATGCGACGCCGGAATTCGTGCCACAGCTCAACGCCGATCAACGCGCGTTTTTCGACCGAGCGTTTGCGGGTGCCGGTGGAGCCGAACTCGCGCCCGTCGCCTACGAAGAATTGCAAACGGCGATTCGCACGACGAAGATCGCCGGTTTGTCGCAAGCCTTCGAAACGCTGCTCACGAGTGGCGCGCTCGTCAAAGTCCACGACGCGGTCTACCGCGGCGTTCAGATCGCGGGCGTACGCGATAAGCTCGAAGCGGCGCTGCGTCGGGACAAGCAGATCACGATGGCTGCCTTCCGCGATCTCGTCGGCACCTCACGCAAGTACGCGGTGCCGCTGCTCGAATGGTTCGACGCGACCGGCGTAACGATTCGCTCGGGCGACATCCGCCTGCTGCGCATTACGCCGCCACAGCGCTAACCGTCGGCCAAGTCGACGCGAGCGACATCAATGTCGGAGTGAGAAAATTCCGACGGCCAATTCGAGTGCGATGAGCGCGATGATCACGAATTCGAGGAACTCGCTCCGTGCGACTTGCGCTTGATCGGTAAAGAACCGATACATCTCGTCGACCGTGTCCAGCTTCGAGTCGATTTGCTTCTGCCAATCCTTGAGGCCGAGGCGCCCCGCGGCACCGCGATAGAGTCGTGCGTAGTAAGCATCACCCGTGATCTTGAGCGCGTTCGACGACCGATCCGTGAGCTCGGCGATATCGACGATGAGATAACGTAAGCGGTCGGCGGCGTCTTGAGCTTGACGCCGTCCGAAGCGCGATGTCGGGCGCTTGGGTTCGAGCGCGTAGATGGTATCGAGTTCGGCGTCGAGACGTTTATCATACGTGCGTAATTCGACGAGTTGTGTGTTCGCAAATTCGAGAATATCGATCGTTGCCGTCGCGCTCTCGCGATCGTCGTACACGAAGGCCGTATCCCACCCGACGATCGCGAGATCCGTATCGAAATAGGCGAAGGCGACGCGTAGCGCTTCGAGCGTCTCCGAGGACGTAATCGCGCGCTCTTCGCAAAGCATCAGCCGGGCGAGATCGGGCGCTCGATCGGCGAGGAGCGCTTCACCACCCACGTCGCCAGCGAAGGCGTTAACTTCGAAGACGAAAAAATCTTCGAGCAGCGCGGCGTGCGGCTCGTCGAGTGCGTGCTCGATCTCCGGAAGCACGCGCGCGAGTGCGGCGGCGGCGATACTCGGGATCGTTTCATCCATGCGGAACCGCCGCGCGAATTCGAGGAACGTCGGCCACGCGCCCGCGTATTCCGTCGAGACGCGCACCGACACGACACCGTAGTCGAAAATCTTCAGTCGAATCGAAAACCCGTCGCTCGGAGCCAAGCGCGCGACGATCGGCTGCGTCTCGAACTCGATCGAAACCGACGACGCTTCGCGGCGCAGCCGAAGCGGCGCGCGCGATACACCTTCGCCCGCGACGCTCGCAAGTCGCGCGAGATCGATGCTATCCGCTACGTCGTAAATGAAGTACGCGTGACAGGAACCGCCTGCGATCTCCAGCATCTCGGGCATGACGCTCGGCATTTCCAGTGGTTGCTTGCATCGTCTCCGCACCCTTTACCGGGTATAGTCGGTGCAATGAACGCAGAGAAGATGACCGAACGGGTGCGCGAGGCCCTCAACGACGCTTTTTCGCGCGCGCTGCGCGAGCGCAATTCGAACGTCGAGACCGAACACGTCCTCGCGGCGCTCTTGGCGCAAGACGGCGGCGTCGTGCCGGCGCTCCTGGGAAAGGCGGGGATCGATGCGGCGATCTTTTCTGGTCGTGTCGATGCTGCGGTTGCGGCGCTGCCGCGTCTGGGTGGTTCGAGCGAATTCTCACCACAACTTTCTGGTCGCGCGACACGGACGCTCGTGCGTGCGGGCGACGAGGCGACGAAGCTCACCGACGACTACGTCTCCGTCGAGCATCTCGTGCTCGCAATGCTCGAGGACGGCGGGTCCGTCGCGCGGCTCCTGCGCGACGCCGGTCTCGACCGCGACAAGCTCCTTGGCGCGCTGCGCGATCTCCGCGGCAATCAGCGCGTCACCTCGCAGAATCCCGAAGGCACGTACCAATCGCTCGAACGCTACGGTCAGGATCTCACCCGCTCGGCGGAAGCGGGGAAGCTGGATCCCGTGATCGGGCGCGACGAAGAGATTCGGCGCGTCGTACAAGTGCTCTCGCGGCGTACGAAAAATAATCCCGTTCTCATCGGCGAGCCGGGTGTCGGCAAGACGGCGATCGTCGAAGGGCTCGCGCAACGCATCGTGCGTGGCGACGTGCCCGAATCGCTCAAAAACAAGCGCATCATCTCACTCGACATGGGCGCGCTCATCGCGGGCGCCAAATTTCGCGGCGAATTCGAAGAACGCCTCAAAGCCGTCCTCAAGGACGTGCAACAATCCGCGGGCGCCGTCTTGCTCTTCATCGACGAATTGCACAACGTCGTCGGCGCGGGCAAGGCCGAGGGTTCGATGGATGCGGGCAATTTGCTCAAGCCGATGCTCGCGCGCGGCGAATTGCATCTCATCGGCGCGACGACGCTCGCTGAGTACCGGAAGTATATCGAAAAAGATGCGGCGCTCGAACGGCGTTTCCAGCCGATCTTCGTCGATCAACCGAGCGTCGAAGATACGATCTCGATCTTGCGCGGCTTACGCGAGCGCTACGAACTCCATCACGGCGTGCGCATCAAAGATGCGGCGCTCGTCTCGGCAGCCGTCCTTTCGAATCGCTACATTGCCGATCGTTTCTTACCCGATAAGGCGATCGATCTCGTCGACGAAGCGGGTGCGAAATTGCGGACCGAAATCGATTCGATGCCGCAAGAACTCGACGAAGCTTCGCGTCGCATCATGCAACTCGAAATCGAGCGCGAGGCGCTTCGCAAAGAAGAAGACGCCGCTTCCAAACAGCGTCTCGCAAACATCGAAAAAGAGATCGCCGAACTGCGGTCTCAAACCGACGGCATCTCGGTGCGCTGGCAAGCCGAACAAGCCGCCGTGAAGAGTCTGCGCGAGTTGCGCGAGCAGATCGATCACACGAAGACGGAGATCGATCAGGCCGAACGGCAGTACGATCTCAATCGCGTCGCCGAATTGCGCTACGGGAAGCTCGCCGATCTCGAGCGGCGATTTAAAACCGCCGAAGCGGCGCTCGCGGGCGATGGCACGCCGCGCCTGCTCAAAGAAGAAGTCGACGAAGCGGAGATCGCGGGCATCGTCAGTCGCTGGACGGGTGTGCCCGTTGCGAAATTGCTCGAGGGCGATATGAAGAAACTCTTGCGTCTCGAGGAAGAACTTCACGAGCGTATCATCGGCCAAGACGAAGCCGTTACCGCGGTTGCGGAAGCGATCATTCGCGCGCGCAGCGGTCTTTCCGATCCGAATCGGCCGATCGGGTCGTTCATCTTTCTCGGGCCGACCGGTGTCGGGAAGACCGAACTCGCGCGCGCGCTCGCGACGTATCTCTTCAACGACGAACGCGCGATGGTGCGGATCGATATGTCGGAATACGGCGAGAAGCACAGCGTCTCGCGGCTCATCGGCGCGCCGCCCGGGTACGTCGGTTACGACGAAGGCGGTCAACTCACCGAAGCCGTGCGGCGACGGCCGTTCTCGGTCGTGCTCTTCGATGAGATCGAAAAAGCCGCACCCGAGGTGTTTAACGTTTTCCTGCAGATTCTCGACGACGGTCGGCTCACCGACGGTCAGGGTCGCGTCGTGGATTTCAAAAACACGATCCTCATCATGACCTCGAACATCGGCTCCAATCGCATCCTCGATTATGCGGGCGAGGCCGGTGCCGGCTATGCGATCATGCGCGCGACCGTGCTCGACGAATTGCGTCGTCATTTCCGGCCCGAGTTTCTCAATCGGATCGACGAGACCGTCGTCTTCCAGGCGCTCTCGGAAACGCAACTCGAAAAGATCGTGGAGATCCAGCTCGGCCGTCTGCGCGAACGCCTCGTCGATCGTACTATTACCCTCGAGGTTTCCGTTGCGGCACGGCGACATCTCGTCAAAGTCGGGTACGATCCCGTTTACGGCGCACGGCCGATCAAACGTGCGGTCCAACGCGAACTCGAAACGCCGCTCGGTCGGCGCATCCTTGCGGGTGAGGTGCGCGACGGCGCGCGCGTCTACGTCGATTACGACGAGCGCGCTGGCACGCTCGCGTTCACCTCGGGATTGCCGTCGCTGCCGGAGTTACCCGCACTGGGCGGATGACGTCGCGCGGCGAAGCCGGAGTGCGATGCGTGAATCGACGGAATTGGTCGGCTACGTCGCCGCGATCCTGACGACGGCCTCGTTCGTGCCACAGGTTCTCCAGGTCGTGCGAACGCGAAATACGCGAGCGATTTCGCGTACGATGTACGTCGCGTTTTGTCTCGGCATCGCGATGTGGTTGCTCTATGGGATCGCGCTCGCGAGCCCGCCGATCATCGCGGCCAATGCCGTGACGCTCGTGCTCGCAAGCGTGGTACTCGGGTATAAACTGCGCTTCGGATAGCCGACGCGCGACGCGCGCTGCCATGGTGCCGATCAGGTTTTCAACACGCACTCATACGTGGTGAAAATATACATGGCTTCCCGCATTTTTTGCACGTCGACGATCTCGCAATCGACGGTTTCACCACGGTCGCGAGCCCACTCCGTTGCTTCATTCGGCGACATGATACGAGTCGTTCTCATTTCCGGCGAAACCCCAACCGTCCCATTCTTTGATGATGCCGTCCCATGTCATGAAGGATCGCAAAACGTCGCGATTCGCGAACTCCCAAAATAAAAACGTGATCCCATCGCGATGCTGCGTTACCGCGGTATAGAGGCCGAATGCCGTCGGCACGATGATGATCGCTGCAATGAAAGTGACGATTCGTCGACCGACCTCTCGTTCTCGAACGCCCCAGAAGATGAAGGCAACCATAGCAATGAGCAGAGCCGGAACGTACACGGCGACACCAAAAAATTAAACGAGCAGACTACGCGACAATGTGAATGTGAGTGTCGTCATGGCGACGACGACGGTCACGGCGAGCACGAACCACCACCTTGACGCATCGATCGCGAGTGGCGCGTCGATTCGGCCGGGTGGCGTGCCATCTACTGCACTTCTGGTATCGGACGGTACTCTGCGTCGCAAAGTAAAACCCGCTGGCGTAACACTTTACGTTAAAATCTGCGTCGATGTAACGAGCGCGGCGCGAAACTCTGGGCTGACGAATTCATGTTGTTGCGATCGAGGAGATTTCGCTCGATGATCGCTCGGATATTGCCGCCCTCCGGATTTTCTTATCAGTATGGCGACGAACTCGCCGACCATCTGCCGATGACGCTTTCGGCACTTCGTCGTCTCGGGGCGACCGAGGCACGACGTGAAGTTTTCGCGCGGCGATACGTCGTCGAGAAAGCTCTTCGTAAACTCGATCCCGCGAGTGCCGAAGCGTACGCGCGATCGCCGTCCTGCGGTCCGAGTTGCACGAACTCGCACGCGGTCTCGGCGGCGGCGCGTTCCACGCGCTCATCCGCGTCGCGTACGCGATCGCGGATCGCGATGATGTCGATCTTGCGGCGGGGCTCGCGTACTGGCGCCACGCGTATCTGGATCTCGGCGAGATATCACGGCCGAACGTTGACGAGGAAGCCACGGGCGCAACCCCATTCGATGTCGACGATGCGCTCGCGAATGTGCGTGCGATCTTACGCGACGTGCCGGCGCGCGAACTGCCGCTGATCGCATCGACCGCGGTGCGTGGCTTCGCTGCAACGCGTAGCTTCACAATGCTACACGCCATGACGGCGACACACGCGATTCGCGTGCTCTTGCCGTACGCAAGCGACGCAGATACGGCCGTCCGCTATCTCTGGCGAGCGTTCGTCGCCGCGTATACGAGCGCCGGGTTACCGGAGATTCCGACGGAGACTGCGCTTTTGCAGCACTACGCGGAGGCACCCACGTGGGAGGCGCTCGGGGTGCGCGCCTGCTCGTCCGATGATGAACACGTCATCAAAGCCGCATTCACGGCACGCGAAGAAGACCGCGCCTACGCGAGCCCAAGTTACCGCGTAGCCGTCGCACGGTATTTAAAGTTAATCTAATCGATGATGTGAGAAGCGATACGAAAAGAGCCGCTGCTCGTGCAACGGCTCTTCGTGTTCGGCGTCTCGCGACTTACGCGAGGACTTTATCGCGCTTGCGATAGCGTAGGCGGTCGGTCTCGTTGAGCATACGTTTGCGGATGCGAATCGATTTCGGGGTGACTTCGACGAGTTCGTCGTCTTCGATGAATTCGATCGCGCGTTCGAGCGACATCTCTTCAGGCGGCGAGAGCTTGTTGCTATCGTCGGTACCCGACGCGCGCATATTCGTGAGCTTCTTCGAGCGAACGACGTTGAGTGCGATATCCTTATCGTCGTTGGCGCGGCCGACGACCATGCCTTCATACACCTCGATGCCTTCGCCGACGAAGAAGCGTCCGCGTGCTTCGAGGCCCGACATCGCATACGCGGTCGTCACGCCCGATTCGCTCGTGACGAGTGCCCCAACGCTACGGCCTGGGAGCTCGCCCGCAAAGGCCTGATGATCGTAGTACGTGTGCGACATGATCGCGGTACCGCGCGAGAGCGTGAGCAGCTCCCCGCGAAGCCCGAAGATGGCGCGCGTCGGCATCGTATACTCGAGGCGACGCGAATCGCCGACCGTGAGCATGTTCGACATCTGCGCCTTACGTTTGCCGAGCGACTCGATGACCGCACCGGCGTACTCTTCTTGCACGTCGACGACGACATACTCGACGGGTTCCATCTTCTTGCCGTCGCGTTCGGTGATGATGACCTGCGGTTTTGAGACCGCGATCTCGTAGCCTTCGCGACGCATCGTCTCGATCAAAATCGAAAGATGGAGTTCGCCGCGGCCACGGACTTCGAACGTATCTGCGCTTTCGGTATCTTCGACGCGAAGCGCGACATTGGATTCGAGTTCGCGCATCAATCGATCGTGAATCTGACGCGACGTGAGGAACTTGCCCTCTTTCCCCGCGAGCGGCGAGGCGTTGACCATGAAGAACATCGAGACCGTCGGCTCGTCGACGGCGACCGCCGTGATGCCCTCGGGGAATGCGGCGTCGGCGATGGTGTCGCCGATATTGAGGCCTTCGATGCCGGAGACGCACACGATATCCCCCGCGCTCGCATCCTCGACTTCCACGCGTTCGAGGCCGGCGAACGTCAGGAGCTTCGTGAGGCGCAGGCCCATCTCGACCGAGCCGTCATGGGCGATACGCGCGATTGGCGAATTCACTTTCGAGGAACCACGGAAGACCCGACCGATGCCGATACGCCCGACGTACTTATTGTGGTCGATCGCTGAGACGAGCATCTGAAAGCCGCCCTCTTCGGCAGGAGCTTCGGGAATGTGACGCACGATCGTCTCGAAAAGCGGCTCGAGATCGTCGCTCTCGTCCTCAAGATTATATTTTGCGATGCCGGCGCGACCATTTGTGAAAACGACGGGGAATTCGGCTTGCTCGTCGGATGCGCCGAGCTCGATGAAGAGATCGAAGACTTCGTTGACGACTTCGCTCGCGCGCGCGTCCTTCCGGTCGATTTTATTGACGGCGACGAGCACTTTGAGATCGAGTTCGAGTGCTTTACGGAGGACGAAGCGCGTCTGCGGCATCACGCCTTCAGCGGCATCGACGAGCAGGAACACGCCCTGGACCATCTGCAAGACGCGCTCGACCTCGCCACCGAAATCGGCGTGCCCCGGCGTATCGACGATGTTAAATTTAATATCGCCGTGCTTGATTGCGGTGTTCTTCGCAAGGATGGTGATCCCGCGCTCGCGCTCGAGGGGATTCGAGTCCATGACACGCGTCGTTGTCGCCTGACCCTCGCGGAAGACGCCGCTCTGTTTGAGCATGGCGTCTACGAGGGTTGTCTTGCCATGGTCGACGTGCGCGATGATGGCGAGGTTACGGATATCCGGCCGGGTTTTCACATGGTGTAGTATATCATGCGAGAAAAGTCCGAGTGCTTGGGTTTCCCGATTGCGATTTACGGGCGGGTGAAACGAAGTTTCGAGAAATTCGCGAGACTACGAACCAAAGCGCCGTTGGCGAGAGGCAAATTCGCCGAGCGCGATGTCGAGCTGGGCAGCATCGAAGTCCGGCCACAGCGTCCGCGTAGCCCAGAGTTCGGCGTAGGCGATCTGATAGAGCAGAAAGTTCGAGACGCGGAGGTCGCCGCCCGTGCGGATGAGCAGGTCGGGGTCGGGTAGGCCCGCCGTGTAGAGATATTTGCCGAGGACGTCGTCGTCGATCGCATCGGGGCCGAGCGATCCGCAACGAACGTCGTTTGCGAGCGCCCGCAGCGCATCGCAGAGTTCGCCGCGCGCGCCGTAATTGAGCGCGAGGTTGAGGAGCAGGCCGTCACATGAGGCCGTTGCGGCAACGAGCGCTTCGATGGCGGCGCGCGTCGGCCCGGGGAGTGCCGCGGTGCGACCGATCGCACGAACGCGGACATTTGCGTCGCGGAGCGCCGTGGCTTCGCCCATCGCGAACCCGCGCATGAGATCCATGAAGAGCGAGACTTCGCCCGCCTCGCGGCGCCAGTTTTCCTCGGGAAATGCGTAAACGGTCAGGATTCCGAGGCCGCGCGCCGAGGCCGTCCGCGCAAGCTCTCGCAATGTTGTCGCGCCGGCGCGGTGGCCCGCAACCGTCGGTAAGCCGCGATCCCGCGCCCAGCGGCGATTACCGTCCATGATGATGGCCACGTGTTTGGGAATGGTCGTGACGTCGTGGATCGCGGCAGGCTGGCGACGTTCGATCATGACTGGCCGACCAGGCGCAGGCGACCCGTCTGTGCCTCGCGGGCGGGCTCAGTCGCGTTTACGGCGCGGACGATTGCTTCGAGTTCGTCGACGTAGGCGAGAAAGCGGGCTTTGCCGTCGGCGGTGATGCGAACGGTCGTCACCGAGCGATTCCCTTTCCGGATGCGTTCGAGCGCGACGATCCCGGTCTCGGCGAGGGCGTGAAGATGGCGGTTGAGATTCCCGTCGGTCAAGCCGCATGCTTCCTGGAGCGCCGTGAAACGCGTAGCGCCCGAATTCGCGACCAGACACGTGCAAACGGCGAGTCGTCCGCGCTCGTGAAAGAGTCGATCGAGGCCTTCGTAGGCGAACGGGGCGATGGGTTTCATCTCTATCCTAGTCGTTGGGAAGATCGGCGAGAACGATCGCGCCGATGAGCACTTGGCCGATGCCGAAGGCGCCCGGCATGATCCACCATGCCAGCGGATTGATCGTCGGAAGTAAAAGCAATATCGCGCCCGCCGCGCCGAACGCCGCGGCGACAAAAACGACTTCACGTGGCACCATCGCGCGCGAGGCGAAGAGCCCGAGCGCATAGGTCGCGCACCACATTCCCGGCAACAAATCGTCGAGACCGCGCCACACGAGGGCGAGTGTCACGACGCCGCCGCAGCAGATCGCCGGGACGATACTCATGCCGACGGTGCGAAACTGCACGCCCGCCTGCGCGCCCGGATTTCGCACGCGCCAAACCACGATCGCGCCGTAATTGAGCGCGAGGGCGAATCCTAGGCATGCGAGCCAGATCGAGAGGTACGTCTGATGGTCGGTGTACGATCGTGGCTGCGGGTCGAGGATTGCCTGCGCGATCCCGGCGGCAATCGCCACGAGGCCGCTCGCAATCGCAGCAGGCCCCGAGTAGCCGTCGAAGCGCTGCACGGTCGCCATCCGACCGCGAACCTCGGCGAGATCGGCGATCGCCCGGCGCACTTCCATGAAATCAACTTTGCGTCGCAAAGTCGCCGTCCCTGCGCATCGTTAGGTGCGCGTCCGTCCGATCAGATGCGTGACGCCGTTCCACCCGAGCGCTCCGAGCATTCCGCCGAGAGCGCCACACGCGAGATCGAAGGCGTTCGAAACCAAACTTTCGGGATAGCCCATGGCGTGTTGAGCGATCTCGATTGCAAGGCTGAAACCCATCACGAGCAGCGCGCTCGTCTGCAGGCGGGCTCTCGCGACGAAAAGCGGGCTTGCGAAGAAACCGACGATCGCGAAGGCGACGACACTGTAGATCTTGCGCACGATGCGTTCTATGCTGAGATCGTGATCGTAGAACTGTGGGAATCGCGAACCGATCGCATCGCGCACGCCGAGGTGGAGGGCGAACTTTTCGTAGCCTGGCGCGTAGATATGGCCATCGATCGAGATCGCGAGAAAGACGGCCGCTGCGGCCGCCGCAAGTAAACCGAAGACGGAAATAAAGATCCCGCGCGCATGCATGATGAGTCTTTACCTTCCCGCAAACACAACGATGCGCCCACGCCACGACGGCGACGGGGCGCATCGGAACCGCGATCAGGCGGCTGCGGGAACCGCGATCTCGGTCGCTCGCGCGCTTTTCTTCGGCGTCTCGATGATGACCGGCAAGATCATCGCGACGAGCAACATAATCGAAACCGGCTCCATCAAGCCGATGAACGAACCGCTGAGCGATTTGATGATGCCGTTGAAGTAGACACCTGCGACGGCAGCAAATCCCCAAGCCGACAGTTGCATACCATAATTCGTGCCGAAGTGTCTGGTACCGAAGAAGTCTGCATTGAAGGCGGGCATGATGCCGAAACCGCCTCCATAGCAAAGGAGCAACAGGCCGACGCCGGCCGAAACGACCGTGAGATCCTGCGTGCCGCTGTCGAGGATGAAGAACGCGACCGCTTGCAATCCCAAAACGATGACGAATGCCACACGGCGACTGATACGGTCCGAGAGCCAACCCCAGAACAAACGACCGATGCCGTTAAAGACCGCGAGAGCAGCGAAAATGCTCGTTGGGTCGGGCGACATCGCACCGGAGAAGTCGTGCCGATGCCCCATCAACTCGTGCATGATCGGTACCATGTTCGAAAGGACCGTGATGCCACCGAAGACGTTAAGGAAGAGTATCGACCAAAGCACGTAAAAACGCGCGTCCTTCAGCATTCCTCCGAGCGTCATTTGCGGCACCAGGGAGCCTTCACCCTCGACCTCCGCGAGCATCGTTTTGTTCGGGGCGGTGACGAAACATGCGGCTGCAATTCCGATGACCGCGAAGGCGATACCGGAAGAGAGGAACAGCGACATGAGCGTGGAGACGGCGGTCGGGTCCATCGCATATTTTGCGATATCGAATGGGAGGTGATCGGCACGCGCACTCGCTTGGGCGGCGGTGTACGTCGTCGTTCCGGCGCTGATCGCTGCAAACGCGGATGACGGCCTTACGATGCTATTGTAAACGAACGATCCCAGACCGAACCCCATGATGACCAGGCCACCGCCGAAGCCGCGTGCCTGCGGAAACCATTTGATGACGGCCGTGATCGTCGAGATGTACGCCATCCCGCATCCGAAGCCGCCGAGGACGCCGTAGTAGAGGTAGAAGAGCGCGATACTGTGCGACGACGCGAGCGTGGAACAGGCCGCGTAACCCGCGCTCCAAAAAATGACTCCGATCACAGCGATCGCGCGAAGCCCGACGCGTTCGCCGAGGATGCCGCCAATGAGCCCTCCGAACGCCAGAAACAAGTTGGCGATAGCGAACGCCCACGTGACGTCGGACGATGTCCAGCCGAACGCGGCGGTCAATGGCGCGTTGATGAGACTGAACGAATACAGGGCTCCCGGTCCGAGAACGCAGAGCAGGCCGGCGATCGCCACCATCCATCGTTTCATTAGTTAGTTAGCCTCTTCACGAATCTCGAATTGCAGTTGTTGGAGTCTTCGGCTCGACAGCATTCGATCTGAAGGAGGCACGGCTCGACACGCACGGCTTCAGAAACGATGCGTTGCGACCGATTGAGAAAGCGAGTCGCTCTGGCGACCCAGTCTTGTGCAGGAGCCCCGAACCATGCCGGAACGCATCGACATCCAGGAACCACTTGCGAAGCCGAATCCGCGTGAAGCCGTCGGTCTCACGCTCATTCTGCTCCTCGAAGTCTTCGTCTTCATGGCCGCGGTTTTCGGCATCGCGCTTTCGGATGCCGCGAGCAATCGGCAAACGTCCGTGGCGCTCACGACGGCGAAAATTATCGGCGAAGAACGAGCATCGCTCGGTCACCTCGATGCCGTCATCGCCGAACTCGCAAGCCAGCCCAAGGCGAGAGCCGGCGACCCCGCGACCTTGGACGATCTAAAGAATACGACGACGGCATTCGGCGGAAATCTCGCATCGCTATTTCTTGGTGGTCAGGCCATCGGCATCGATGGCAAAAAAGTTCAGATCGATCCACTGAGTCAGCCAGATCAAGCGAAACGGCTTGCGACGGCCAACCTGCTTTGGACGAAGCTCGCACCTGCAGTCGAACTGATCGGAGACCAGAAAGACTATCGCTCGCAGGTGCTCGCTGCGAATCGCGCGATGAAGTCCGATGGCCGCGCGATCGACGGCATTTTACTCGAGCTGTCGACGGGCCTCGATTTCGCCGTTGCCGGCAACGATCGCGTGCGTAACTGGATTTTCCGCCTGGCGATCGCGATGGTGCTCGCGATGGTCATCACGCTGTTTCAAAGAGTTAGCCGCACGCGACGCCAAGTCGAGCGTTACGCCGAAAATCTCGAACATCGCACGGCGGAAGCGATGGAGTCCTCACAGGCGCTCGCGAGTGCGAAAGCGGGTACCGATCTCATCATGGAGACGGTCGACCGCGGACTCTTTCTGCTCGATCGCGGGTTCCTTATTCAAGGCCAGTATTCGCGCGAACTCGAGCGTATGTTCCACATGCCGCATCTCGAGGGTTACAATTTCGTCAATCTCCTACAGCGCTTGCTCACCGAGCGCACCTTCGAGATCACGCGCGACTATATGAATTTGCTCTTCGATAAAAAGAAAAAAGAGCGTACGGTCTTGCGCGTGAACCCGCTCGCCGAAATCGAGGTCCACTTTCCCAATCCCGAAGGCGGCTTCGATTCAAAGTTTCTCAATTTTACCTTCCGTCGCATCATCGAAAACGATCAAGTCGCGCGTGTGTTCGTGGCCGTCTCCGACATCACGGATCGCGTGCGTCTCGAACGCCAGCTCCGCGAATCGGAATCGCGTAAGGAACGCCAGTTCGAGTTTCTGCTGGGCGTCCTTCACGTCGAGCCCACAAATCTCGACGACTTCCTCACGACCGCAAACGAACAGGTCGCGTTGATGAACGATGCGCTGCGCGCGTCGGACTTCGCAAACAACGCTGCGGGACGCATGGAACTTTTACGCAAACGACTCGACGTCGTCTACCGCGCCGTGCACACGATCAAGGGGTTGGCGTCCGTGTTGGAGCTGTCGTATTTCGAGAAATCCTGCGATCTCTTCGAAGGCAAGATCGTGCAATTACGCGAGCGCTCGGCGCTCGGCGGCGACGATTTCCTCTCCGTCGTGATCGCGCAATCCGAACTCCGGCAAGATCTCGACGAACTGCAAGATCTGCGCGAGAGATTCGTCGGCCTCGGACGGATGGCGAGCACCATGCCGAGCTTGCGTCGCGAAAGCGGCGCGGCCGAGAGTCCCGCACAGAACGACGTCGTCGCGAGCATCAGTCCCTTCGCGCACCAGTTGGCCGCGAAACTGCACAAAGAGATCGCGATCGACGCCGTTGGTTTTGCGACGGATGCGCTGCCCGAAGAACTTCGTCGCACCGTGCGCGACGTGCTCGTCCAATTGATGCGCAACAGTCTCGTTCACGGCGTCGAGACCGTGGCGGTCCGCACGTCAATCGGCAAGCCGAGCGCGGGAACGATCTCGATTCGTCGCGTCGCAAGCGCTACGCCCGGCGCCTTCGCCTTCTCATTCCGTGACGACGGAGCCGGTCTCGATCCCGCGATCATTCGCGATAGGGCTGTCGCCAAACGCATCATCACGCCGGAGCAAGCCGCGGCGCTTTCGGACGAACAAATCGTCGCACTTATCTTCCGTCCGGCTTTTTCCACGCTCGATGAGGTGACGATCGATGGCGGTCGTGGCGTCGGGATGAGCGTCATCAAAGAGGCCGTCGTCGATCGGTCGGGCGGTAATCTGAATATGAGTTCCGAGCCTGGCAGATATACCGAATTCACGTTCGTCCTCCCGATGATGGCGATTGTCGAACCTCCGGCTCCGTCGACGAACGGCGTGGCGACACTTGCGTACAACTGAGTCGGAAGGGCCCATGAAACTGCTCATCGTCGATGACTCGAACATCATCCGTCGTCACATCCAACGTGAGATTGGTGAGGGGAATCACGAAATTCGTATGGCTGCCGACGGCGTGGAGGCGCTCAAAGTGTTCGACGAATTCCATCCCGAGATCGTGACGATGGATATCACGATGCCCAATATGGACGGCCTCTCGTGCGTGGAAGCGATCCTGCGTCGCAATGCCGACACACGCATTCTCGTAATTTCCGCGCTTGCCGATCGCGGTACGGCAGTCGAAGCCGTCAAGCGTGGAGCGACTGGATTTTTGCTTAAGCCCTTTACCTCAGAAACGCTCGCAACCGAAATCTCCGAACTCTTCATCGATTGACCCCCTCGTTTTCGCAGAAGTGAGAGCCCGCCCACAAATGATTACGAAGAAGACCGATGCCCCCGCGATGCGCGAAGATGATCTTAAAATCTTCGTCAAGGGAACTGAGCATTTTTTTAAGCTGGTCACGAAGATTACGGCTGAAGTGAGCATGCCGTTCATCAAAGAGTCGAGCGATCACGTCATGAACGAGTTTTCGGCCATTATCGGCATCTCGGGTAAACATCGTGGCTGCGTGTACTACACCGCGCCGCGCGAGATGATCGGCGAACTCATGGGTCATTTTGGGGAGACCGATCGCAGCGACGAACTCCTCATGGATTGCGTTGGTGAAATCGCGAATACGATTTCGGGGAACGCGCGCGAGCAACTCGGGCCTGGTTTTATGATCAGCGTTCCGGTCGTGATTCGCGGCAAAGCCGAAGATATTCGGTTTCCCAAGGACGCACCGGCGTTCGTCATTCCGATTACGTGGAACGGCTATCGTTCGTCGCTCATCCTCTGTTTGAAGAGTGGCGAACGCGAAATACCTGCATTCGATCTCGGCTCGCTTGAGGATTAACGATGCTTTTACGGTTAGACACGATCGCACGGACAGGCGACTTCGACGATCGCGCGGCGGCGATACACCTGCGTCCGTGGCAGTGGCTTTTTTTGCTAGCGGCCGATGGGCGAACGCGACTCGACGACTTGGCGCGCGGATGCGGTATCGAATTCGAAACGGCGGCCGATCTCGTTCACGAGAGCGAGGCGCTCGGCTTGATCGAGGTCGTTACGCAGACGCTCGAAGATTATCGTGCGATGCACGCGACCGTTGCGCCCGCGAGCGCTCTCCCCGCCTTTGCCGCAGCAATGCAAGCCGATGAGCCGATTGCCGCCTCGCCGTCTGTAGCACCGATGAAGAAGACCTCGGTGTCGTTCGATGCACTGAGCGCGATGTTCGGTGATCTGGCGTCGGCGCCGGCGGCGGCAGTCGAACCCGCACTGCATGCCGAGGATGCGCCGATTGTCTTTGAGACACCCGACCATATGGTACCGCTCGGTCAGCGCGCGTCGCTCTACGACGCGCCGGTTGAAACGGAACACGCCGCGCACGAAATCTCGGTCGCCGATGCAGCTTCGTCGGAGTCCGCGCAAGCGCCGACGAAAAGCGTGTCGTTTTCGCTGTTCGCAACGAATTTCGGTAGCCCTGAGGCGCAGATCGAACACGAGCCCGCGGTCGCATACGTCACGCATCACGAGATTTCGTCGAACGGTCACGCGGCGATCGCTGAGATCACGCACGAACCGGTTGTCGAACACGTGGTCGTGCACGAACCGGCGCACGATTACGAGGATGCCGCAACGCACGAGCACGTTGCCGATCACGCTCCGGAGATCGCCCGTGTTTCCGCGAGTACGATACCCGAAGATGACGTCTTGCTGCAACACTTCAATGTGGGCGCAAACGGGACGTCGATCGATCCGTTGCCACAAGATACTTCCGCAAGATCAAACGGCGATATCACGAGCACTTTGCTTCGCGCGCTCGGTATAAAAAAATAGCTTGACGCCACCTACGAAGGTTCGCCCGTCGGTCGCGCCGCAACCAGAGCGACGCACCGATGGGAGAGTACGGATCTGGTGGTTCGCTCGGTCTTCAAAACCGTTGAGGCCTTCGCAAGGGGGCTGGTAGGTTCGATTCCTACACTTTCCCGCCATGGGGCCATCCCGCCAGAATTTATGCGGGTTTCCGCGGTCCAGGCACGCGAATGCTCGGTTTTTCGGGAGGCTCGTCCGGAACACACGGGGCAACTTGCGCATGCCAGATCTAAGTGATTCGCTCGTGCACGTTTCTGAGTTTCGTTCGGTTGAACTTTCGTCGAGTTTGTGATGCTGATGCAGCATGGCCGGGGACCAAAAAGTTGCCGTGGAGTGATTCTCCGGCCTGCAGTCGTAAAGAACAGAGCCCGTGCCGCAGATCATGGACTCGCGCCGCCGCTATCGCTTCGCGTCGCTTCGCACGAATCGCGACTAGCGTCGCGATAGTTCGTTGGCGTTCAACCGCTTCGTTACTACTTGGAATCTTTTTCGATCTGCTTCGCGTCAACAATTGCAGTAAGGCAGTTATTCTTCGGTCGCCATTCGGCGGACGCTCGTCGATAAGCTCGCGAATCAGCGTCATAACTAATTCAACGTCAGCTTTCGTGTACTTCTCTGTTTCGGTTGATCTTTTGCACTCGAAACGCTCGACCAGATTCGAGCATGAGACATCAAAAGTGAAATCAGTGTTAAATTCGATTTCAGTTTTGTTTACGTGGGCCAGATGCACGGGGTCGAGCAAGATTTCATTTTGCATTAGCTTCTTGACGAGCACGCGTGCCCGTTCGCGATCTTGTTTAGGTAAATCGCGCATGTCGGCTGGGCTAACGAGCTGAACTGGAGCAGCGTCGCGTTTTCACGACACGTGAGAAACCGACATTCCGGGGCGGTTGGATCCGTCGACGAGTCGCATGTTCTGTTCAGCGGCGAACCTCTGCCGGCGCTCTACGCTCGTGCTGATTTCGATTCGTGCTTGTGACATAGCCATGTTCATCGGCGCACGCCTCTGACTCCAGGGCTAAGCTGCTTGCTCGGTCCAAATGGGGCAGATTTACGGTGCAAGATTGAGTCTTTCGGGGTGCTGTAGCAATCTTTACCATCGCGGTTGCAGGTGGAGCACCATCGGACGGCGCGATTTCTCTCGTTCGAGATGCGACGCATTTTCGTGGCCGGCAGATCGGGTTGGGATTGCTTCATATGAAGATCGCGAAAGTCTGGGCGATGTTACTCGTTCCCGCGGTGATCCTTGGCGCTTATGCAATCACCGTTGTCGCGCTTTGGGCGCTCGATAGTACCTTTAATGTGGCACCGCCGCACGTCAGCGCAAACGTGAAGTCGCCAGCGTTCCATCGCGCGCTTGCCGAGATTCCCGCAGCGCCTCGGCCGACGAAGATTGAGTTCGATTCGGCCGTCTTCGAGCACACGTCGCACTGGGAACGCGTGGAGGGCCGTCGTGACGGTCGTTATCATGGGTCGAGTCTGCGTAGCTTTTATGGCGGCGCGCTTGCGAGGGTCGCGTTCACGGGTGCGGGCATCCGGCTCTACGGTATCGTCGGCGAGGGCGGTGGCGTCGGCGCGGTATCGATCGACGGTCACCCCGCTTCGAACGCAAATTTTTACGCTCCGCAGAAGGCGACGCATCGTCGCGTTTTCGAAAGTGCCTCGCTCGTGCGCGGCCGTCACGTGATGGTCGTCGAGGTCGCGCTCTCGGCCGCGCCGCGCGATCACCGCCGATTCGTTAATATCGATGGCATTGAAGTCGATCGTTAGCGTGCGGAATCGGATCCACGCACGCCACGATATTTAAGGGCCGTCGCCTGGGTCGTTTCGGATCGCGCTCGGCGCGGCGATCCCTTATCCGACGGCGGAGAGCGCGGGTGCCAATGGAGTCACGCCCGTGTTCCCGATCTGATTGACGGAAACGAAGAGCGGTTTGAGATCCATGACCGCGTCGACCGAGCGATCGCCGATCGTGAGATGCGCGACGCCTTGATCGCGTGTCATCGCGAAGAGCTCCTCGGTTTTAAAGCCGGATTTCGTATGCTGTGTCGCGCGAATCATCGTGGCGAGCGTCTCGTGATCGTCGGTTTTGAAGAACATCTTTTGCGTAAAATTCTGCAGCGCCGCATCGACGATATCGCGCGGTAGAGCCGTATAGAGCGAGGAGACGCCCTGTGTCGTCGCGAGCACCATACACCCGGCCGACCGAATGACGCCGAGCGATTCGACGTCGGATTCCGAGACGCAGAGCTGGTATTCATCGACGCCAAAAATAACGGGACGCGATTGGTTCACGCCCTTGGTCGAGCGGCGATTTTCAACGGCGGTGAAGAAGCGGCGTTTGGCCATCGTATAAACGGCATTTGCCGCGCGCTGATACCGCGACCGTGGAACGTGAAGCACGATGATCGCGCCCTCGAAGACGCTCTCGAGTTTGAGTAAGCCGTATTTATCGCCGGCGAACGTCTTTTGGATGCGATAGTCGCGCAGCGGCTCGAGGAGTTGCGAAACGGCAAATTGCACCGCGCGACGTGCTTCGGGAGTGTACTTATTCCACCGCAGCTCTTCGTAATCGATCGCTTCTTGGATCGTCCACGCCTCCTCGGCTTCAGCCGAGGTCATCTTGCGCATCCGCTCCATCGCGAAGATGCGCGCGCGCGATTGGAAATCTTCATCGAAGCAGTACTGCGTGAGATGACCGAACGTGTAGTACTGATCGCCCGCGCCGTTAAGCATGCGGAGCGCATTTTTCATCCGCGCGACCGCCGCCTCGACCCACTGCTTCGCTTCGCCTTCGACCGTCCCGTACGTGTCGCGAAAATACATCGAGTCGAGGTCGGGGCTGCCGCTGAGGAGATCGATCCCGCGCTCGCTGCCGGGCATCACGACGATCGTTTCGCGCCCGGCGAGCCGGGCGATTTCGCAGACTTCGTCGACCGCCTCACCCTTCGCGCAGATGATCAACCCACCGGCCTGCAACGACCCGAACATCTCTTTGAGCAGCGGATTGAACGCGCGCGTCGTCTTGCCCGAACCGGAAGATCCGAAAACGATCGTATGGCGGCAGAGATCTTCGAAAGCGAATTCCACTTTCGAAGCCCCTTCGCCGAGTGAGACGGTCGGGTACTGGTTCATCTTCTTACGCATCGGTCGCACGGTTCGAGCGGTGAAGCGGTGGAGGCGGGTGTGACGTTCCTAACACGGCGTGTGCGATGCGAGCACGGAGAGGAGCCCTCCGCACGCGAACCGCGAGCGTCGTGGAATACGATGCCGGGCAAGCGGCGTATCGACGCGCCGTATGGCTCTCACCGATCGCGCTCGCGGAAACGGCAAGCCACAATCACGCGAGCGCACCCGCGTGACGATCGCGATTCTCGGTGGCGGGGCGCTCGGCACGCTCCTCGCCGCGTCGCTCGCGCCGTATGCGCAGATCCGTCTGCTCGTTCGCGATGCGACGCAGACGCGCGCGATCGCCCTGCGTGGCGGCGTCGCCGTCGAGGGCGAAGCGACGCGCGATGTCGCGGTCTTCGCGAATGCGCCGCAGCTCGCCCTCGCAGCGATCGACGTGCTCGTCATCGCAGTCAAGACGTACGCGACCCTTGCCGCGCTCGCGCCGCTCCGCACGCATCTCGCACCGTCGGTTGCGATCGTCTCATTCCAAAACGGTATCGACGCACCAGGTGACATCCGAAGCTCGCTCGGTCGCACGGATCGCGTCGCGCTCGCGCCGACGACGGAAGCCGCGATGCTCGTCGAACCCGGCCTCGTTCGCCATGCCGCGCATGGCGCCACGCTCCTCGGCTGGATCTCGGGTGCCGCGCGCTCGGGCGACGACACGCTCGTACGGCTCGCCGCGCTGATGACGCGTGCCGGTCTCGCGAACGAGATCGTGGCGCCGATCGAAGCGCGCGCTTGGCAGAAGCTCGTCGCGAGCCTCGCGATCAATCCGACGACCGCACTCGCGGGCGTCCTCAACGGCGATCTGCTTGCGGTCCCCGCTCTACGCGAACGTGCGGCCTCGCTCGCACGCGAAGCCGCGGTCGTCGCGCGCGCGAGTGGCATCGTGCTGCCATACGCGGACCCCGTCGCCTATGCGGAATCCGTGATGCGCGAAACGGCACCCAATCGCTCGTCGATGCTGCGCGATCTGGAATGCGGCAGGCGAACGGAAATCGAGGCGATCGCAGGCACGATCGTGCGCCGCGCAGCCGCGCTCGGCATTGCGGTGCCGCACGCGCGAGCGGCGCTCGACGAGGTTCGCGCGCGCACGAAGGCGTAGCGCGAACCATGGCTACGATACGTCGATTGACGTCGGCGGCGATCCGTGCTCGCAAGGGCACGCGATTCGCCGTCATTACCGCATACGATGCTCCTTTCGCACGTTGTGTCGAAGCTGCGGGCATCGACGTCGTGCTCGTCGGCGATTCGCTCGGCATGGTCGTGCTCGGCTACGACTCGACGACGCAGGTCGATCTCGACGATATGTGCCGCCACGCGGCCGCCGTCGCACGCGGCACGGCGCGCGCGTGCGTGATCGTCGATATGCCTTTCGGTACGTACGAGACGAGTGATGCCGATGCGATCCGATCGGCGATCCGCTTGGTGCGCAGCGGCGCGACGGCAGTCAAACTCGAAGGTGGCGCCGCGGTCGCACCGCGCATCGCGGCCATCGTGAACGCAGGCATCCCCGTCGTCGCGCACATCGGCGTCTTGCCGCAGACGGCCGCGATCGGTGCGGGCTTTCGCCGCAAAGGCGATCGCGAAGCGCTTCTTGCCGACGCACGCGCCGTCGAAGCCGCGGGTGCATTTGCGGTCGTCCTGGAGATGGTCGACGCGCAGGTCGCCGCCGACGTCACGGCCGCAATCGCGATTCCCACGATCGGGATCGGTGCGGGCGGCGCGTGCGACGCGCAGGTGCTCGTGATGCACGACGTGCTCGGCCTCTATCCCGATGCCCCGCCATTCGCCAAGCGCTATGCGGAGATCGCGACCGTCGCGACCGATGCGTTACGCGCGTACGCAAACGACGTCCGCGAGGGTGCCTTCCCCGCAGCACCGTCGACGACCGACGCGGCGCATCCGGACGCGCCGATCTACCTTGCGGCGACACCACCGAGCGTATGACGGAGAAGCGTCAGATCGTCGCGATCGGCGGCGGCGTACTCGTGCCCGCCACGGGAAATTTCAAGCTCGAACGCTACATTCTCGAAGCGACCGGGAAATCGTCACCGCGCGTGTGTTTGGTGCCGACGGCGAGCGGCGACGATCGCTCGTACGTCGTGCGCTTCTATCAGTCGTACGCGCGTTTCGGAATCGATCTCGACGTTTTGCGCTTCTTCGCGCGCACGCCGGGCGACCTGCGCGCGTATCTCTTCGCGTTCGACGTGGTCCACGTCGGCGGCGGCAACACGCGCAGCATGCTCGCGGTCTGGCGGCATTGGGGATTCGATGCGGTGCTGCGCGAGGCGTGGGAACGCGGCATCGTGCTGACGGGCTCGAGCGCCGGTTCGATTTGTTGGTTCGATGCGGGCGTGACGGATTCGGTCGCGGGCGAATTCACGACCACGAACGCACTCGGCTTCTTGCCCGGCAGCAACTGTCCGCATTACGACGGTGAAGCGGACCGTCGGCCCGCATACCAGCGCATGGTCGCCACCCAAGCGCTGGTGCCGGGGCTCGCGTGCGACGATGGTACGGGCGTACACTTTATCGGTGAAACATTGCACGAAGCGATCTCCGCGCGACCGAACGCTCGCGCGTATCGCGTCGAACGCGACGGAGGCATCGCGCGCGAAACCGCACTCCCGATGCGCGCCCTCGCCTGATACGCGAGCCTACCCGAAAAGGATCGTACGGAATTCTCCGACGCGCGTGAACCCGACGCGTTCGTAAAGCGCGATCGCGCTCGTGTTGAAATCGTTGACGTAGAGACTCAGCGTCGGAAACTCATCGAGAAGTAGGCGCGAAATCGCCGCCAGACCGCGCGCGGCATGGCCTTGGCCACGCAATTCCGGCGGTGTCCAGACGCCCTGGAGCTGCGCCGTGAACGGCGTGACGGCGCCCACGTTGCAAATGAATGCGAGACGACCGTCCACGCGATAGCGCCACGACCACCGTGCGTCGATGATGCGCCCCGTTCGAGCGCGAAACTCGACGGATGCGCGCGACGGATCGCCGCCGAGTTCGCCTGCGATCATCGCCGCGGATTGCGGCACGATCTCGTCGAGTTCGTCGCGCGTCGCTCGCCCCGCGTCGCCCGTCACTCCGCCGACGTTTGCGATTGCTGCGCGACTCGTGAGTGCGTACACGGGCTGGCTCGCACGAATCGCTGTCGGTGCGTCCATCGTATCGCGAACGCGCGGCCAGAATCTTTCGATATTTTCACGCGGTCCCACGATCATGCGCGCGCCACGAAAACGGCGGGCACGATCCGCGAAAGCATCGATTGCGGCATCGTCATCGGCAAAAGGCACGATCTGCATGCCGTAATAACAAACTCCGGCGATCGCTTTCGACGCATCGCGCCAGACGAGCACTTCACCACGTGCCGCCTGACCCGTAGCGATCAGCCAGGAAACGAAGACGTTGTCGTACGGTCGACGCGCGAGATAAGAGAGCGTTTCTTCGCGCGCGTCACGAGCGTAGGTTTCGAGGCGGCCCACGGAACGTAAACTAGGAAAGCGCGCGGACGAAGGCCGGCTTTGACGTCGGGGCTTTGCTTCCGCCGACGGGCTCGACGCTCACCGCAACGGCAGCGAGTCGCGCCGCGCTTTCGGGAAGCTCGACGAGCGCGACGCCCGCGGCATCGGGCGCGAACGTGATGCTCGGTGCGACGGCTTTCGCGCCGTTCGTGAGCGTCCACGCTTGATAGACTTTGCCTGCGGGTAGTTTCGGAAGATCGTGGAGCGCGATGACGATTCGGTTGCCGCTCTTGATGACTTCGCCCGATGCGATCGCAAAGTGGCGGCTTCCGGGCGCGACGATGCTCGCCACGCGTGCATCGAGCACGCCGACTTGCGCTTGCAACGCATCGGCGCGAGCACGAGCGGAGCGTGCATCGGTTTCGAGCGAGGCGACGCGGGTAGCGTCGCTCGTGCGATCGTTGCGGAGCGTCGCGTTGTTCGCAAGTGAGACGGCCGCGACGAGCGCGGCTGCGACCGCGGCACCGTATGGCAGCCACGAGCTTCGCGAACGTGCGACGGCGCCATTAGTCGAAAGTTTCGTCGAAACGATCGCGACGGGTGCCGCATCGCGCACCGATTCACGCACCGATATCATCACGCGCGATTTGAGACGACGCGTCGATATTTCATCGAGCGCATCCGGCGCGATTTCGGCTTCGAAGCCGACGAGATCGGCCGTCGCGCGTAATTCGGCGTATTCACGTGCGCATGTCGAGCACGATTCGATATGCTCGGCGATGCCGCGCGCCTCGGATTGCGGGAGCGCGCCGAGTGCGTAGACGGCGATGGTATCGAGCAGAGACTCGTCGTGCACGATCACAGCGCGATGCTCGTATCGAGAGAAGAGCGTAATTTCCGCAGGCCCGCGCGGATGCGCGTTTTGACGGTCCCGAGCGGTGTCGCGGTGCGACGCGCGATCTCTTCGTGTGTGATGCCGCCGAAAAATCCGAGTTCGATCGGTCCGCGCTGTTCGTCGGGAAGCGCGCTGAGCGCGGTGCGAACGCGCTCGCCGTCGAGCTTCGCAAAGACGGAATCGTCGAGACGGGCATCGACGGCGACGTCGAGCGGCATATCGCCTTCGGCCCGAAGCGCGCGGCTACGCAAAGAATCGAGCGCACGATTTCGTGTGACGCGAGCGATCCACGCGCCGAAATTCCCGGTTGCGAAAGATTCCGGGCGGCTCCATACCTTGAGGAAGACGGCCTGCGTGAGGTCTTCGGCGGCCATCACGTCTTGCAGCATCTTAAGCGCGATGCCGTAGACGAGCCGGTGGTAAGCGTCGTAAATGGATTCGAATGCCGCCACATCACGTTCGCGCACCCTTTCCATAAGTCGACTTGCTTCATCCACACGGCCCGGATTCGTCCCATCTCTAAACCGGCCCTCGAACGGACCGCTGATTCATAAACGCACGTGGGGGTGTGAATGGATGTTAAGATGGAGATATGGCTCGCCGTCCACGCGATCGGACCTTCCTGCAGCTCGCAGTTTTCGCCGGGGTCGGCGGCCTTGGCGCGATCGGAACGTCGATCGTCGCGACGGTCGTGACGTGGCACAACGGCCACCCGAACACGACGTTCTTTTTCTTCAGCCTCTGGGGAATCGCCGCACTCGCGGGTGCCGTCGCAAACGTGGTCGTGTACTTCCAGAGCGGGGACCCGCCGGAAAAACCACCACGCGGCGGGCAAAAGGTCACGCCGATCCGGATCCTCGACGCACGTCCGTCGCAAGCGCCCGTCGTCGACCGCGAACGGAAAGCGGCGTGATCGCAGAAGTTCGCGAGCGCCTCGCCGGCGCGGCCTCGATCTGCGTGCTCACGGGTTCCGGCATATCGGCGGAGAGTGGGTTGCCGACGTTTCGCGGTGCGGGCGGCCTGTGGAAGACGCACCGCGTCGAAGAGCTCGCGTCGCCCGCGGGTTTCGCCCGCGATCCCGATCTCGTGTGGAACTGGTATAACGAGCGCCGCGCGGTGCATCTTGCAGCCGAACCCAATGCGGGGCATCGCGCGCTCGCCGTACTCGAAGCACGCTCGCGAGATTTCACGATCGCGACGCAAAACGTCGATTCGCTGCATTACCGAGCGGGTTCGCGGAACGTTCTCGAACTTCACGGGAGCTTGCGTACCGTCCGTTGCGACACGTGCGGAGAGCGACGCCCCTTCGATCGGCCGCTCGATCCGACCGATGTCGCGCACGCGTGCGCGGGCTATATGCGCCCCGATATCGTGTGGTTCGGGGAAGCGTTGCCGTCGAAGATCTGGGATCGGGCCGTCGCGGCGGCCGCGCGTGCCGACGTGGTGTTGGTAATCGGAACGTCGGGTATGGTCAATCCGGCAGCGGCGCTTGCGACGCGCGTCCCGCGCGACGGTGCTTTTATCGTCGAAGTCAATGTGGAGCCGACGCTGATCACCCCTTACACCGACGTGCATCTCTCTGGTTCGGCCGGGGAAATTCTGCCGCATCTGCTGGAAACCGTGGAGTCCGCGTGACGGGCGACGATCTCGCCTTCGTGCGAGAGCACATCGAAGATTATAAGGCGTACGACGACCAACGCACGCGATCCGATAGCGATATGCGCATACGTGCCTTCGTCGGCCCGCGGCTTAACGCCGCGCGCGAGCGTTTGGGTGCGGAGCTCGATGAAGCGACGATCAAAACGCTCGACGACGTGTTGATGCACTGCATGTTTTCCGATCAGGTCTTCGTAAGCAAATTCGAACACGCACGACTCGACGCTCCGATGACGGCCGCACTCGTGCGCTCCGATCGTACTCTCATCGAGTTCGGAGAGGCCGCCGCGAAGGCGACCGCGGCGACGTTTCTCGAGCTGCTCGTCGAGATCGATAAGCAGTTCGAGTACCGCCGAGCACCCGAACCGCTCGTCCCTTAAATCGGCGCCGTCGCCGCGAGCGATGCGGCCGCGCGCGTCGCGCGTTCGGCTCGCGTGACGTTGTACGCGATGACCGCGCCGCATGCGGCAGCGATTGCGAGATATCCGAGACCCGTGCCGACACTACCGAGGACGATCTTGCCGATGCCGAAGAGCGCGCCATACACGAGCCCGCAGCCCGCGAGCCAATCGATCGCGTTGATGCCGAGTGGTTCGGCACCGGGGGCGGGACGCGCGAGCGAAGCGATGCGTTTCCACCCGAACGCGCTCGGTCGCACGCGTTCGTAAAAACGCAGCAACGTCGCATCGGATTCTGCGGGCATGAGATACGTGACGACGATCCACACGAGCGTCGTGATCGGAACCGTCACGAGCAAGACTTCGGCGTTCGCGTTCGCATCGGTAAAAACGTGAAAGAACAGTAACGCATTCGAGATGACGGCGGATGCCACGAGCGCCGCGATCTCGCTCCACGCACTCACGCGCCACCAATACCAACGCAAGATCATGACGAGTCCCACGCCCGCGGTGAGGTTGTAGAGATAGACGTACGCGCCGCTGACGGAGTTATTTAAGTTGGCTCCGGCGATCGCGAGGACCATGACGATGAGCGTGGCGACACGCGAGACGACCACGTAATGGCGTTCGCTCGCATTCGGCTTCATGAAGCGGCGATAGATGTCGTTCGTGAGATACGATGCGCCCAAGTTGAGATGCGTGCCCATCGTCGACATGTAGGCGGAGAGAAAGCCCGCGATCATGAGGCCGCGTAGCCACGCGGGGAGATGATCGATCATCGTCGTGATGTAGTTGAGTTCGGGATCGACTTTGCCATCGTTACCGATCGTGCCATTCGGATAGAGCACGAGCGCGGCGAGTGCGACGAGGATCCACGGCCACGGTCGCAGCGCGTAGTGCGCGACGTTGAAGAAAAGCGTTGCGAGCAGCGAATCGTTCTCGCTCTTCGCGCTGAAGATACGCTGGGCGATGTAGCCGCCGCCGCCGGGTTCGGCGCCGGGATACGATGACGCCCACCATTGCACGCCGATGTACGTCACGAACGTCAGCATCGGTAACCACGCTTCGTTCGAAGTCGGAAAGAAGGCGAGAATCGATCCGCTCGTCGTCGTGATTTTGTGTGCGGCATCGATGACGGCGAGTTTGGTTTCGAGCGCGCCGATGCCGCCGACAGCGGCGACCGCGGAGACGGCGAGCACGATCGCCATCGACATCTTCACCACGAACTGCAAGACGTCGGTCACGAGCACGCCCCAGAGGCCGCCGATCGTGACGTAGACGCCGGTGAAGACGAGACACACCGCGAGCGCTGAGAGCTTGTCGACGTGCAACGTGAGTTGGAGGACCTTGGCCATCGCGAGATTGACCCAGCCCATGATGATCGTATTGACGATGACGCCCTGAAAGATCGCGCGCACGAAACGCAGCGCGGCTGCTGCTTTACCGCTGTAGCGAAGTTCGATGAACTCGACGTCGGTGAGCACGCCCGCACGGCGCCAAAGCTTCGCGAAGAAGAAGACGGTGAGAATGCCCGACATCACCGAGCTCCACCAGACCCAATTGCCCGCGATACCGTGTTGCGTGACGAAGCCCGTTACGGCGAGCGGTGTGTCGACGGCGAAGGTCGTCGCGACCATCGAGACGCCCGCAAGCCACCACGGCACGTTGCGCCCGGACAAAAAAAACTCGGTGAGGTTTTTACCGCCTCGCCGAGCGTAGTAGAGTCCGATGCCGAGATTAATCGCGAAGAACGCGATGATTACGGCGTAGTCGGCAACCGAAAGCGTCATCGCATCGGCTTCGGCAAGCCGACGGCTATCCCGTCTGCGTCGATCCGTCGCGCTACGAACACAATCTAAACATAAATGTGAGCAGGGTTCACAGCGTGTCATGGCCAGGAGTCGGCCTAGCTGTGCGGAATATCACGCTAACACACCGACGATGCATGGGATCGTCGAGTGCGGCGCCGGCAGGTCGATGCAGTGAGTGAGTGTTAGCGCCTCCGTCGAAACGACGGGGGCGCTTTCGTGTCGGTGCGAACGGCGCGTCGGTGCAGGCTCTCATCCGTCACTCGCTCCGCATCTTCGGCATGGCTCTCTTCGGGCTCGCGCTCGTCGATGCGCCCATGGCAAGCGCCCGAGCCGATGTTCGCGAGTTCGACCCCGTGGCGCTCCATTTACTCCCCCGGCCACAATCGATTCGCACCGCGGGCGCGTGCCCCGGGCCATCGCCGGAATCCGTGCTCGCGGCGCTTTCGGCCTCCGGCGATCCGGGCGGGATCGCACTCGTGCGCGAGCGCTGGGCGGCGCTCGGGATCGTAGCGCATCATGGCGACGCCCGGGTGACGGAACGTGCTGTATCGGCACCCAGTGGTGCGCCGGTCGGCGCGTACGACCTCATCGTCGACGCGCGCGGTGCGACGTTGTCGTCGGCCACGCGCGAAGGCATCTTCGATGCGTACGCGACGCTCGCACAGCTTCCGATCCGCGACGGCGCACGTTTTCGTTTGCCGTGCGTCGCGATCGCCGATGCCCCCGCCCTGCGTTGGCGCATCCTCTCCGACGACGTCTCGCGCGGTCCGCTACCGACGATGCGCTATTTCGAAGAACGTATCCGCACGATCGCGAGCTTCAAATACAACGGCTACTCACCGTATATGGAACACGTTTTCGTCGATCCCGCGCATCCGCTCCCGGCGCCGCTGGATGGTCTCACACCGAGCGAATTGCGCCGACTCGCGACGTACGCGCAGCATTTCCATGTCGCGCTCATTCCCGAACAGCAAACGTTCGCGCACATGCACGAGACTCTCAAATACGAACGGTACGCGGACCTTGCGGAATTGCCGCACGGCTATCTCCTTTCACCCGCCGATCCGCGCTCGCAGGCCTACGCACGCGATCTCATCGCGAGCGAACTTGCCGTCGTGCCACAGCCGCCGTTCTTTCATATCGGCTCCGACGAGCCGTCGGATCTCGGTCGCGGGCGCTCGAAAACGCAGGTCGCCGAACTGGGCGACGGCCCCGTCTATGCGCGACACGTCATCGACACGGCGAATGTCGTGATCGCTCTCGGCGGCGGGCGGCCGATGATCTGGGACGACGCGCTCGCAAAGCATCCCGAATTATTTGGTACCGTACCGAAATCGCTGGTCTTCATTAACTGGCATTACGGTTCCGATGCGACGTATCAACCATACATCGATCGCATCGCACGCGGCGGCTTCGATCAGATGGTGGCGCCCGGTGCCCTCAATTGGAATGAAATCTATCCCGATCTCGACGCCGCGCTCGGCAATATCGATCGCTTCGTGACCGAAGGCAAACGCTCGCACGTGCTCGGCCTCTTTCAAACGGTCTGGCACGACGATGGTGAGACGCTCTTCGAAGCGACGTGGGTCCCCGTCGTCTATGCGGGGGCGAGTGCGTGGGAAGCGCGGTCGATCGATCGTGCGCGATTCACCACGGATTTCGCGCACGTTTTTTTCGGCAGCGACGATCCGCGATACGCGAGCGACATCGACGCTCTCGCTCGCGCACGCACGACGCTTCGCGGCCACAACCCGCGCGAGTACGGCGACTATCTGTTCTGGGCCGATCCCTTCGAAGCCGATCTCGCAAAGCCCGCGACGCTGACGCCCGCGGGGCTCGCAACGCCTGCATCCGAGTCGATCGCTACGAACGGTACCGATGCGGGAAGTGCGGACCTCGCCGCAATGTCGCAGATTCGGATCGCAGCCGAAGATGCGATGGCGCACCTGCGTCTCGCGCCGCCGCCTCCGTTGCATCGTAACGCCGCAGCCGTCATCGCGCTCGCCGCGCGGCGCTACGATCTCCTTGGCCGCGACGCACAGATCGCACGCGAGGCGCGCGCGTATTACGACGACGCGCGTGCGAACGCGGACGGCAAGCACGATGGGTACGTCTATCGCGGCCTCTTCACGGCAAAGTATCTCTTTTGGGAACAGCGCGACGCGATGCTCGCACTCGAACCGCTCGTGCGCCGTGCGTGGGAATACGAGAACCGTACGAGCCACGAAGCGAGCGTTCTCGAACGCTACCATCTCGCCGCACAGCGCGCGATCGCGCGTGCGGATCGCATCAACGACACGGTCTATCGCGAATACGTCGCGAAAAAAACGCTGCCGACGTTCGACGATGCGATCGGATTGCCGCGATGACCTCGAGCGCACTCGCCGGCCTCGCGATGGTCGGCATTTTTATCGCGGCGGCCGCGCTCATGATCGCGCGTCTGCTCCCCGCGCTCCTCGCGGTGCCGCTCATGGCGCTCGGTATCGCGCTCGTCGGTGGTGCGGGTGCAGCGGGGCTGTCGTCGGTCATCGTCGATGGTACGAGTCGGCTCGCGGTCGTGATCGTCACCGTCATCTTCGGCGCTCTACTCTCGCGTGTGACGCTCTCGACGGGCATCGCGGAAACGATCGTGACGTACGCGGCGGAATTTGGCGGCGATCGACCGGCCGTCCTCGCACTCGCGCTTTGTGCGGCGGTCGCCGTGCTCTTTACGTCGCTCACGGGGCTCGGCGCGATCATCATGGTCGGTTCGATCGTGCTGCCGATCATGATGACGATCGGCGTGCCGCGAAAGACCGCTGCGACGCTCTTCATGCTCGCCTTCGCGCTCGGCTTCATCTTCAATATCGCGCAATGGACGTTTTACACGAAAACGTTCGGCATCGAACGCGTGCAGATGCAACCCTATGCGATCGCGCTCGCCGCGATCGATCTCGTCGCGCTCGTCGTGTTCGCGATCGTACGCTTCCGTACCACGCGTGGCTACGCGACGTGGGCCCTCGCCGCGGACGAGCCGATCGCACGCAAACGCGCACCGCTCTTCGCGTGTATCACGCCGATCCTGCCGATCGTGCTCTATCTCGTTCTCGGTGCGAATGCGATCGTTGCGTTTGCGATCGCCGCACTCTTCGGTGCGCTCGCAACGACGCCGCGTCGCGTCGTGCAAACGCTCGTCGCCGCCGCGATTCGCGGTGTGGAAGATGTTGCGCCCGCAATCGTGCTCTTCATGGGCATCGGTATGCTGCTCACGGCGACCGCGCTTCCCGGGGTGAAGGCCGCACTCGAACCGCTCGTCGCCGCGATCGCGCCGCATTCGTGGCTCGGATACGTCGTGCTTTTCGGATTGCTTTCACCGCTCGCGCTCTATCGCGGGCCGCTCAATCCCTTTGGCGTCGGCATCGCCGTCTACACGGTACTCGCGGGGCTCGGCGTGCTTCCCGCAGTCACACTCGTCGCGGCCGTGATGGCGGTCGTGCAAGTGCAGAACGTCTGCGATCCGACGAACACGCAAAATGTGTGGGTCGCAAACTTTACGGGCGTACGCGTGGATGAGATCACGAAGATGACGCTGCCGTATCAGGTCGCCGTCGCGACGGTCGCCGTCATCGTCGTCGCGATCTTCGGTCGGTCGCTCTTGGGCGTACAACCGTTCGCGATCGCGGCGCCCGCGCACGCAGCCGACCTCGTGCGTGGTGCGACGCCGGGACTCTTCGCACCCGAGAGCGCGCGTCGGACGATCGCGGTCGTCGCCGCGAACGACGAATCGCGTGCGGCGCGGGATGAGATCGCGCGCGCGATCGCGCGTGGCTGGCGTGGATTTTCCGTGGTCGATGCGGCGGCCGACCCCGGTGCGAGCGACTGTGCGGGGAAAACGTATGTCGCATTCGCGCGCGTCATCGTGACGACGAACGATGTCGGGCTCGAGCTCAGTGATTGCGCGGGGTGGCCCGTCGGCCAGTGGTACGTTCCGCGCGGCGCGAGCGATCGTGCATCGGCGCTTGCCGCGCTCTTTCGCATGCGTACCTGGACGCTCGAATCGCCCGGGCTTGCGGCGTCGCTCTTCGATCGCGGGCTCGCCTACGATATGTCGCGCGGGAAGCCCACGTATTTTTACACGCTCTTCAAAACGACCGACGGTCAGATGCGCGCGTACGTCAGACCCGGCGGACCCGCGTATGCGGTAGGTCTTCGCACGAACGACATCGTGGTAAAGCTCGACGATAAATTCTGGTGGGAATACGGGACGTTTCAGACGCAAAAACGCGCATACGACGGTTTACCGCACGTCTTCGGTATCGCTCGCGGAAAGGTGCCGAACGTCGAAACCGTCACGCAGACGATCGTCCTCGGCGCGCCTTTCGCTCCGGCCTCGGTCGCGGCGCTTACGTTGAATCGTCGTGCCTAGCCCTTCGACGGGCGTGAGCGCGCTTCGCGTCGGCATCGATGTCGGTGGGACGTTCACCGATGTCGTGGTCGTCGATGCGGCGACGCGCGCGATCGTCGCGCGGATCAAAGTGCCGACAACGCACGATGCACCTGAGGGCGTCGCCGCGGGAATCGTCGCGGGCCTCGAACGCGCGCTCGCCGCACCCGGCGTCGATGCCGCTCGTATCGCGTTCATCGCGCACTCGACCACGCAGGCTACGAACGCGCTGCTCGAAGGCGACGTCGCGCGAGTCGGCATCGTCGGCCTACACGGCGCCTTCGGCTTTTTCGCACGGCGCCAATTGCGCGTACCGCCGATCGTGCTTGCGGAGAACGCGACGTTCGCGCCGACGATCGTGTATGCGCGTGCGACCGACGACGCCGCGATCGAACGCGCGGTCGCGACGCTCGTAGCCGATGGCGTCGATGCCATCGTTGCGAGCGAAGCGTTCGGCGTCGATCGCCCGCGCGCCGAACGCCGCACGGTCGCGCTCGCGCGCGAACGCGGTATTGCGGCGACGGCGGGCCATGAAGTCGCGACGACGCATGGTCTGCGCGCACGCACGCGAACCGCGGCGCTCAACGCCGCGATCTTACCGCGCATGGTGCGTACGTCGCAGATGACGGCGGGGCGGTTGCGGCGGCGGGCATCGGAGTCCCACTGATGATCATGCGCAGCGACGGCGGCGTGATGGAAGTCGGGGAAGTGGCCCGACGCCCAATACTTACGATGCTCTCGGGCCCCGCCGCGGGGATCGCGGGCGCGCTCTTGCACGAAAACGTAACCGACGGTATTTTCATCGAAGTCGGCGGGACGAGCGCGGATTGCTCCGTCATCCGGCGCGGGCAACCGCAGATGCGACCGGCACGCGTTGGCGGACATCGCACGATGCTGCGGACGCTCGACGTGCGCACGCTCGCGATCGCGGGCGGCAGCGTCGTGCGCATCGACGCGGAGGCGCTCGGAATCGGCGCGCTACGGGGCGTCGGACCGCGGTCGGCGCACATCGCGGGGCTCGCGTATGCATGTTTTGTAGAACCGAGCGCGTTCGCCGGTGCGCGCATCGTTTTCGTGCGACCGCAGCCGGGCGACCGCGACGATTGCGTCGCGCTCGCGCTCCGCGATGGGAGTCGCGTCGCCCTCACTCCGACGTGTGCGGCAAATCTGCTCGGCTACGTCCGCGAGATCGATTTTTCGCGCGGTGATGCAGAGAGTGCGCGCATCGCTTTCGCGCTCGTTGGCGATCGCATCGGTGTATCGGGCGACGATCTCGCACGCGCCGTGCTCGAGCGCGCGACGGACATCGTGCGCGCCACGATCGACGAGCTCGTCGCCGATTACGATCTCGTCGCAGCCGACGTCGAACTCGTCGGCGGGGGCGGTGGAGCGGCGGCGATCGTGCCGTTCGTTGCAGAGCGCCTCGGTTTGCGGCATCGTATCGCGCGCGATGCCGAAGTCATTTCTCCGCTCGGCGTCGCGCTCGCGCTCGTGCGCGATGTCGTGGAACGCACGATCGTCGCCCCGACGCCCGACGACGTCGTACGCGTGCGGCGCGAAGCGATCGATCGCGTCATCGCCGCGGGCGCGGCGCCGGATCTCGTCGAGGTCGTGGTCGATATCGACGCGCGGCGCAATCTCGTTCGTGCGACCGCGACCGGAGCGACGGCTGCGGTCGCGAGCGACGGAATCGCGCCGATCGCGACTGACGAAGAAAACCGGTCTGCTGCGGCGCGCACGTTACGCGTCGACGTCGCCGCACTCACGCGCGTCGCTGCGGTTGGCGACTTCACGGTTTTCGACGCGCCGCAAGCGAAATCGCGCGACCTGCGCGAAGCGTGCGTCGTCGACGCACGGGGCGTCGTGCGGCTCGCGTTACGTCGTGCGACGGTGCGGCTCGCGACCGTCGCGACGCTCGCACGTGCGCTCGACGCGGCGCTCGAAGCGGCGACCGCATTTGGTGACGTCGGCCGCGCGTTGCCGGAAATTCATCTCGTGTACGGTAAGCGTCTGGTCGATCTCGGAACGCTTGCAGAAGCGGCTCAAGTGCTCGCACTCGCCGGAGAAGAAGTGCGCGGCCTCGATCCTGCGAGTTTTGTCGCGATCGTTGCTGCAACGCGCGACGCCTAATGTGACGAAGCCTCTGCGTTCGGCTACGTAGGTGCTGTAGGATCCATCACAACGGGAATGATTTTGATCGATTCGAAACGAGTGCACGAATCCAACGTATCCGACCTGCAACGGCATTTTTTTAGAGGGAGTATCAATGATCGATCGTCGTCTTGCCGCCATGTCCGCGCTCGTCGCACTTTCCGCGTGTAGCGGTAGCGGTAGCGGGGGCGGTGGCTCGAGCACGCCGACGGCGTCGACGTCTATGCTTTCGGTCGCGATGGTCGACGCGCCGTTCGCGATGAGCGGCGCGACGGTCACGGCGGTGAATCTCGGTATCGATAAGGTCGAAGCCGTCGGAGCATCGGGTCCGGTCGTCCTCAAAGATTTCGGGTCGACGCCGGACGTCGTAAACATCCTCGGGTACACGAGCCAGAGTTCGCCCCTCCAGTTTCCCGCTGCGACGATCCCGGCGGGATCGTATCAGCAGATCCGCCTCCTGCTCGACACCGCGACGACGACCATTTCATACACCGATGCATCGGGTGTCGCCCATACGAACGTTCCGCTATCGGTGCCCAGCGGCACGATGGGCGGCTTCGGAAACAGCACCTCGACCGATGGCGGCGACGGGCAAGGCACGTCGGGCGTAAAAGTCAACGTCGGCCTCGATGCGCAGGGCGGCCAAACCTACGGGTACATCCTGGATTTTAATGCGGCGCAATCGATCGTCGAAACCGGGAACGGACGGTTTATGCTCAAGCCCGTGATCGTGGCCACCGCGGTGCAGACGGCGGGCGCTTTTTCGGGCACGGTGACGAACAACGCGGGTATGCCGGTCGTAGGCGACGAGGTCGACGCACTTTCTGGAACGACGACCGTTAATAGCGGCGTTACCATGGCCGATGGGACGTTCGCGATCAACGCGCTTCCGGTTGGATCGTACGCACTCGTCGTGAAGAATACCGGTACGACGTCGGCCGGTGCCGCATTCACCGCGACGAACTACGATTCGAGCGTCGGCGCGACGTTATCGGTTCCGGGACCCTTTAACGTCACGAACGCAGCGACCACGAATGTGGGAACGATCCAGGACTAAACGAAAAGGCCAATAACGGCCAGAGAAGAGAGCGACGAGTGCGAATAAACTCGTCGCTCTTTTTATTTGGAATCGAGCGGGGTCAGGCGGCTTCGGCGATGGAGATTTCGCGGATTTTTGCGAACTGCGGCAACTTTAGCGCGAGCTTCGCGATTCGCGGGAGCACGCCCGGCACGCGCAAGCCCTCGGGCATCGCCGACATGTAGCGCTCCTGCTCCGAAACGCATGATTGCAAGAAATTCCGCCACGTGATGTCATCGAAAATCGCGAATGCGCCTTCGGCGCCGAAGCCGACGCCCTGCGTTTTTGGTGCGTTTTTTGCGCCGGGGGCGAACGTCGTCACGATACGAGCGACCGCGCGTGCGTAGCCGAGGCCCGTCGAGAAAGCGGTAAAAACTCTCGCGCCGCGGCCACGGCGGATACGTTCGTAGGCGATCCAATTCACGAAGAACGTCACGTGACGCGCTTCTTCGAGCATGACGATGTCGAAGATGTCGGTGAGCTCGGGAATGAAGAGTTGGATCTGTCGCGCGAGCCCGAAAATACCCATGCCGAGAAACGAATCGATGCACTCTTCGTAGCCGAAATCCAAAAATGCTCGTTCGGAGAAATCGTCTGACTTCGCGGGGACCGGCGCCACGGGAATCCCGTAGAACGCGAGCATGTCTTCGAGGAGTCGACCGTGGCGCGTCTCTTCGACGCCCTGCATCGCGAGCGCTTCGCGGATCTGCGGATCGGTGACGGTTTGCGCGTATCGCGTCACCATCACGCCTGCATTTTTCTCAGCCGCGAGGGCGACGCTCCAAAAGGGAATCGAACGCAGCCGGTCGATGGAAACCGTGTCGAGCGTCGGCCACGGGAGCCTCGCGGGCTCGAACTGTCGGTGCGTCTCGACGAAAGATTGGCAGAAGAGGGTCTTGTGGGCTTGCGAGCCGTCGATCATATGCTCCACTCTCGCGAGGCGGCAAGCCAATCCCTAGTCGATCGGTCGATCGTGCTCGCAGCATTCGCGGCTATCGCTTCATTTGTCATGCATATATCCGTTGCCGGCAATTACGGATATCAGCGCGACGAGCTGTACTTTATCAGTTGCGCGCGCCACCTCGCGTGGGGTTACGTCGATCAACCGCCGTTGATCGCGGTGATCGCGAAAATCTCGCTCGCACTCTTCGGCGATTCGTTATACGCGATTCGCCTGCTGCCCGCGATCGCAGCGGCTGCGACCGTCGTCGTGACCGGGCGGATGGCGCGACGTTTCGGTGGCGGGCTCGTCGCACAAGCCCTCGCGATGATCGGGGTCGCGCTCGCGCCATTCTTTCTCGCGGTCGGTAATCTGCTCACGATGAACGCGTTCGAACCGCTCCTGTGGCTCGGGGCGGCGTATCTTTTCGTGAAAGCGGACGAGAGCGATCGTATTGCGTTGTGGACGACGCTCGGCGTGGTGAGCGGGCTCGGGCTCGTCAACAAGTACTCGATGTTCTTCTTTCTCGGTTCGTGCGTCGTCGCGATCGCCTTCACGCCGTCGCGTCGATCGTTTGCGCGGCCGGGCTTCGCGCTCGCAATCGCGATCGCGGCCGGAATCGTGGTCGGCCGAAAGCTCGGCGCC
>ENA-OFCD01000058-OFCD01000058.1-metagenomes-genome-assembly--contig:-NODE-58-length-68496-cov-17.055712_pt1 | contig 68496 bp, 84 predicted proteins | sample MGYA00153392_OFCD01 | MGnify analysis MGYA00153392 | reverse complement strand
GGTGCGCTACCGCCCTCACCCCGACCCTCTCCCGCGCGCGGGAGAGGGGGGCAACGAGCTTGCTCGCGGCCTGTAGTGCCAGCCCTACAGCGCAAAGCCGATTGCCGCGATGGCGGCGGACCTCGGCGATCCGTACTCTCTTCACCAGTGCAAGGAGCTTTCGATGACCCGCCCGATGACACACGACAGCAACACCTTCGACCCGTACAACGCCGACCGCCCGCTGATGCTCAAGTGCAGCTGCGGTGCCGACCACGCGCCCGGTGAGCACGCAGCAGCAGTCACCGCGGAAAACTATTCGCGCGACTTCATCGAGGCCACGCTCGTCAAAGCGCTGCTGCCCAGCGAACCGCAGCGCCGTCGCTTCCTTCAAGCAGTCGGCGCAACCACCGCGCGGGCCGCGATCGCCTCGCTGCTGCCGATGGGCGCGCTCGAAGCGATGGCGCAAGACAAGGGGCCTTTGGAGAAGAAGGATCTGAAGATCGGCTTCATCGCCATCACCTGCGCGACGCCGCTGATCATGGCCGACCCGTTGGGCTTCTACAAAAAAGAGGGCCTCAACGTCCAGCTCAACAAGACCGCAGGCTGGGCGCTGATCCGAGACAAGATGCTCAACAAGGAGCACGACGCGTCGCACTTTCTCTCGCCGATGCCGCTGGCGATCAGCATGGGCCTCGGCTCGGTCGCGCAGCCGATGCGCGTAGCGACCATTCAAAACATCAACGGCCAGGCGATCACGCTCGCCAACAAGCACAAGAACAACCGCGACCCGAAGAACTGGAAGGGCTTCAAGTTCGCCATTCCCTTCGAGTACTCGATGCACAACTTCCTGTTGCGCTACTACCTCGCCGAGGCCGGGCTCAACCCCGACACCGACGTGCAGCTGCGCGTCGTGCCTCCGCCCGAGATGGTCGCCAACCTGCGCGCCGGCAACATCGACGGCTTTCTCGGGCCCGACCCGTTCAACCAGCGCGCGGTCTACGACGAGATCGGCTTCATCCACATCCTGTCCAAAGACATCTGGGACGGCCACCCGTGCTGCGCGTTCGGCGTCAGCGAAGACTTCATCAAGGCCAACCCGAACACCTTCGCGGCGCTGTACCGATCCGTCCTCAGCGCCGCGGCGATGGCGCGCGAGCCGAAGAACCGCGAGCTGATCGCCAAGGTGATCGCGCCCGCCGCTTACTTGAACCAGCCCGAGACCGTGCTGACGCAGGTACTCTCCGGCAAGTTCGCCGATGGCCTCGGCGGCATCAAGAACATGCCCGAGCGCACCGACTTCGACCCGGTGCCGTGGCAGAGCATGGCGGTGTGGATGCTGACGCAGATGAAGCGCTGGGGCTACATCAAAGGCGACGTGAACTACAAGCAGATAGCAGAGCAGGTCTTCCTGCTGACCGACGCGAAGAAGCAGATGAAGGCCCTCGACCAGAAGGTTCCCGAGGGCGCCTACCGCAAGTACACCGTGATGGGCAAGGAGTTCGACCCGGCCAAGGCCGATGCCTATGCCAAAGGGTTCGCGATCAACAAGCTGGGCTGATCGCGATGAACGCTTCTTCGCGCTTGAATCTGCAGGCCGGCTGTGTCTCGGTCGCGATCCTGTTGCTGCTGCTCGCGGTGTGGCACTTCGCGACGCTGCCTGCGGGCGGTGCAGCGTCGGTCGGCCTGACGCCGGAGCAGCTCGAATACCAGAAACTGCTCGGCAAGGACCCGACGAAAGACGCCAAAGCCAACAACGGTTTTCCCACGCTCACGCAGATGCGCGAGACCATCGTGCGAAACCTCAGCCACCCGTTCTACGACAACGGCCCGAACGACAAGGGCATCGGCATCCAGCTCGGCCATTCGTTGCTGCGGGTCGCGCTCGGTTTCGGCATCGCTGCTCTGGTGGCGATACCGCTCGGCTTCGTGATCGGCATGAGTCCGCTGATGTACCGCGCGCTCGATCCGTTCATCCAGGTGCTCAAACCGATCTCGCCGCTCGCGTGGATGCCGCTCGCGCTCTACACGATCAAGGACTCGGGGGTCTCGGGCATCTTCGTGATCTTCATCTGCTCGGTCTGGCCGATGTTGCTGAACACCGCGTTCGGCGTCGCCGGCGTGCGGCGCGAATGGCTCAACGTGGCGAAGACGCTGGAGGTGACGCCGCTGCGCAAGGCCTTTCAGGTGATCCTGCCGGCCGCCGCGCCGACCATCGTGACCGGCATGCGCATCAGCATGGGCATCGCCTGGCTGGTGATCGTCGCGGCCGAGATGCTGGTCGGCGGCACCGGCATCGGCTACTTCGTGTGGAACGAATGGAACAACCTGTCGCTCACCAACGTGATCTTCGCGATCCTCGTGATCGGCATCGTCGGCATGGCGCTCGACCTGATGTTCGCGCGGCTGCAGAGGGCGATCTCGTATGTCGACTGAAGCCACGGCCGGCACCCGATTCCTGCGCGTCGAAGGCCTCGGCAAAACCTACCCGGGCGCGACCGAGCCGGTGTTCGACAGCGTCAATTTCGGCATCGAGAAGGGCGAGTTCGTCTGCATCATCGGCCACTCGGGCTGCGGCAAGACGACGATCTTGAACGTGCTCGCGGGCCTCGAGCAGGCGAGCGCCGGCCATGTGTTCATGGACAACCGCGAAATCGCCGGGCCGAGCTTGGAGCGCGGCGTGGTGTTCCAGGGCCATGCGCTGATGCCGTGGCTGAGCGTGCGCAAGAACATCGCTTTCGCGGTGCGCAGCAAGTGGCCCGGTTGGTCGGCCGCGCAGGTCGATGCGCAGGTCGAGAAGTACGTAAAGCTGGTGGGCCTGAGCGCCGCGATCGACAAGAAGCCCTCGGCACTGTCGGGCGGCATGAAGCAGCGCGTGGGCATCGCGCGCGCGTTCGCGATCGAGCCGAAGATGCTGCTGCTCGACGAACCCTTCGGCGCACTCGATGCGCTCACGCGCGGCACGATTCAAGACGAGCTGCTGCGCATCTGCGCCGAGACGCACCAGACCGTGTTCATGATCACGCACGATGTCGACGAGGCCATTCTGCTGGCCGACCGCATCCTGCTGATGAGCAACGGCCCGCAAGCGCTCGTTGCCGAGATCGTGCGAAACACAATGCCGCGCGATCGGCAACGCGCCACGCTGCACCACGACCCGCAGTTCTACCGGGTGCGCAACCACCTGGTCGACTTTCTCGTCACGCGTTCAAAAGATCTCTCGCACGGCCGCGCGCCGGCGGTACCAAAGGTGGTTACGCCCGGTCTGGTCGCCGACGAAGCAATGACCAGCACGCCACTGGCCGAGGTCATCGCGCTGAAGGGAAGAAGTGCATGAATGCCTCACCCACCGACCGCCCGCCACTGCCACCCTTCACGCTCGCGAGCGCGACAGAGAAAGTGCAGAAGGCCGAGGACGCCTGGAACAGCCTCGACCCCGATCGCTGCGCCGCGGCCTACACCGAGGATTCGGTCTGGCGCAACCGCTCCGAGTTCTTCAGCGGGCGCGAGGTCATTCGGGCCTTCCTGCAGCGCAAGTGGGCGAAAGAGCTCGACTACCGGCTGAAGAAAGAACTCTGGGCCTTCACCGACGACCGCATCTCGGTGCGCTTCGAGTACGAATGGCACGACGCCGCCGGCCAGTGGTGGCGCTCGCACGGCAATGAGCAGTGGGAGTTCGATGCCCACGGCCTGATGCGCCGGCGCGAGGCCAGCATCAACGACCTGACCATCACCGAGGCCGAGCGCAAATTTTGCTGGGCGCGCGGCTGAGCCGAGCCTGTTTTCAAACGCAACAACGGAGCAACACAATGAACCGCAACGACGTCACCGAAATGATCATCGAGGCCAAAGTGAAGAAGGGCCTCAAGTGGGACGATGTGGCCAAGAAGGTCGGCCTGAGCAAGGAGTGGGTGACGGCCGGTTGCCTCGGGCAAATGACCTTCGATGCGAAGCAGGCAAAGGTGATCGCCAAGGTGTTCGGCCTGCCGGCCGAAGCCGAGAAGTGGCTGATGGTCGTGCCCTACAAAGGCTCGCTGCCGACCGCGGTGCCGACCGATCCGCTGATCTACCGGTTCTACGAACTGATCAGCGTGTACGGCACGACCTTCAAGGAACTCATCCACGAAGAGTTCGGCGACGGCATCATGTCGGCGATCGACTTCAAGATGGACCTGCAGCGCGAAGCCAACCCCAACGGCGATCGCGTGAGCATCGTGATGTCGGGCAAGTTCCTTTCGTACAAAACCTACTGAGGCCTACGCGCTGCGCGTGCAGCTCGAGGTGCGACGCTACGGTTTGAAAGCCTCTGGCCACAAAAAGTACGGGCCGAATTTCGACCCGCGAAGTTCACCTCCAGCGTCCTTGCCCATGGTCGTGAGGATGTGCTTGCCGTCTTTCATCTCCAAGCATCGCTCAGAGACCAGCTTGTCGAGAAGCTCGTTCGTCTTCATGCCTAGTTTCTGTGCCAGCTTCGACGACGTGAGTTTCGTGGCGTCGTCGTCGCCGGTTGATTTGGGCTCTGCTTCGGGTGTCACGCGTTCGAGAGATATCCGGACCTCTTCGCTGACGCGGATGATGCGTTGCGCTTCTTCGTACGCTTCCCGGTACAGCTCGGCGTCGTCGGCGCGCCGAATGAGAACGCCCATCTCGTTGTTGTTGACTTGGCTGAACTCGTACAGATTGAGGCTGGTGATGATGCAAAGCTCTTCGTTCATGTAGCACTTCGCATGCAAGTTCTTGCAATAGCTCGTGCGGATGTAGGTGAGGTCCTGCAGCCAAGACATTTCTGCCGGCTGAAGCTCACTCTTGCCATAGACGATCCGGACATCGATCTTCAGTCGATTCTTGTCCGACAGGAGTTCTTTGACGCGGTCGTTCAGCTTGAGAAACGGGCTGATCAGAATCAGCCGGTCTCGCGCGTCCTTGATAAGTTCTTCGAGAAAGTAATTGGTCGCACTGGTGTTGAGGAATTTGGCCATCGCTCGATCGTATCGAGATTGCGATTCAAGTCGCTCGATGCCAATGCGGAATGTTTGGTCCGTTGACGTCGACCGAGACAAGTTGCCGGAACCACGCGAACAAACTTTCGCCAGCGTCAGCCCACGCGACGTGTCAGGCGGCGAGGCGACGCGGTCTCACGGTCGACTTGCCTCGCAATGCTTCAAGCCGCGCGACCGCCTCGTCACCGCGCCACTGCGTCATGCGCAGTTCGGTGCCGCAATCGCTGTCGATCGACCAACCGACGTTTGCTGCGGGCGTGCCATGCAACGTGAATGGCATCGAGCCGGTCTTCACGCGCAGCGGCACGGCCTTCGGCTCGAAGTGCACGCTGCCGTCGCCGAGGATCGCGCTCGCGATCGCTTGCGCCTGACGCGTGATCGGCTCGATGTAGCGCTGTGCGCGGCCGTCGATGCTGGCGCAGTCGCCGAGCGCGAAGACGTGTGGGTCGCTGCTGCGCAATGTCGCAGTGTCGACTTCGACGCCGCCATCGTCGACCGCGAGACCGGCGCTTTGCGCGAGTCGGGAGGCGTGCTGCAGGCCGGTCGCGGCAATGACCTGATCGGCCTCGAAGCTTTGGCCGCAAGCGGTTGTCAAGCAAACCATGCCCTCACAACGCACCGCGGTCGCGACCTGCACGCCGCCGACGAAGCGCAACGGCAAACCTTGCCACGCTTCGAGCAACCGCTGCGATGCGAGCGGTGGCAGTTGCGCGGCGAGCGGGCGCGGCTGCACGTCGAGCAGCGTGACGCCGTGGCCTTCGAGCGCAAGGTCGTTCGCGAGCTCGCTGCCGACCAGCCCGGCGCCGACGATCACGACATGTCGGCGTTGGGATCCCAGCGCGGCACGCAATCGTCGGTACGCCGTCAGGTCATTGATGCGCCAGCAGAGGTCGGCTGGCAGCACGTCGACCGGGCGCGGCGCGGCGCCGTGTGCGAGCACGAGCTGGCAGTAGTGCAGCGTGCCGCGCGTCGTGCGGAGCTGGCGCGTGGCGGTGCCGATGCTGACCGTGTGCGTGTTCGGTAGCAGCCTGACGTGCAACCGCTGCGCGGCTTGCGCTGCAGGCTCGCGCACGAGTCGGTCGACGCCGATTCCTCGCGCGCAGGCGACCGAGAGGGTCGGCTTGTCGTAGACATCGCCCGCGCACGCGCTGACCATCGTGATCGGCACGTCGGCATCGAGCGCGCGGAGCGCTTGTGCCATCTGCCAGCCAGCGCGGCCGGCGCCGACGATCACGATGCCGGCGTTGCCACGCTGCGCATTGTCGCGCGACGCCAGCGCCACGCGACGCGGCCGAGCCTGCGCGTCGTGCGGTTCGAAGTCGGCCTTGGTCACGCCGCACAGCGGGCAGGCCCAGTCGTCGGGGATGTCGTCGAAGCGCGTGCCGGGTGCCAGGCCGCTGTCCGCGTCGCCTTTCGATTCGTCGTAGATGAGTCCACACGCACGACAAATGAATTGCCGCCAAACGAGCGCAACCACGACCGCGCTCATGCCGGCATCACCGCCGCGCTCAGCCGCGCGATCTCCTTGCGCAGGTGCTTGATCGCCGGCGTGACGATCGCGACGAAGTGCGATTCGCGCACGCGGCGCTGCACCGGCGAGCTCATCAGGTAGCCGCGCGCGCCTTGGTGCAGCAGCGCGGACTGCGCGGCCCGCAACGCGAGCTCGGAGGCATGCGCGCGCACGTCGAGCACGTCGATCAGGAATGGCGTGTCGGTGCCGAACGGCGTGCGTGCGAGCGCCATCGTGCGTGCGGTCAGCGCATCGAGCTCGGCCTGCAGGTCGTCGGGCCGGTCGTCGAGGTGTTCGTTGACATGACCGAGCTGGCGCTCGACCGTCCACATCGAATCGATCGCGCCTTGCGCCACGCCGAGGCCCATGCCGCATTGCAGCAGGATGAACGCCGCGCGAATGCGGCCGATGAAAGGCCGCACCGGATCGGCGACGAGTTCGGCGGCGCCGATGAAGTGGTCGGTCAACCGCACGGCCCAGGTGTTCGTTCCTTCCATCGCCGAGAACGACGGGCAATCGCGCAACTCGACGCCGGCTGCACCGCAGCGCACGATGAACATGATCTCGCGCGACGCGGTCGCCCCGTCGTCCACGACAGCGACTGCGCCGAAGTAGTGATCCGGCCCGAGGTTGCTGACCCATGGCAGCGTGCCGTTGACGACGAAGCCGCCGTCGACCGGCCGCGCGCGCAACAGCAGCGTTTCGATACCGGCGAAGGTCTTCATCGGGTTGCTCATGCCGGTTGCACCCAGCGTGCGGCCGGTGGCGTGGTGTTCGAGCGCGCGGCCGTTCAGCGCCGGGTTGCCCGAGGCCTGCATGTAGAGCCCGCACACGTCGTGGCACCACACCATGAAGCCGGTCGCACCGCAGACGCGTGAGACCTCGCTGATGGCGCGGATCGCGGCGCCGTAGTCGGGCTCGGAGCCATCCAGCGCCAGGTGGGCACGGTACGCGCCGACCTCGCCGAGCCGCGTGAGCACGGCCTGCGGGTAGGCGCCGCGGTCGATGTCTTGCGCCGTTTCGGCGAGCACGCCATCGGCGATCTCGCGCACTGCGGCGAGCATTCTTTCGGCGTCGGTGAATGGTGCGGCGATCGGGTTGTCGAGAACGGCTGACACGTGGGCTCCTCGGTTCAGGCCAACTCGATTTCGAACGCGATCGGATTGCGCATCGTGTTCGCGACCGGCGAGTATTTGTTCGCCTGCTGCACGATCTCGTCGAGCACCTCGCGCGGCGCATCGCCTTCGATCACGACCTTGACGCGGATCGCCTGGAAGCCCATCTCGCCCGCAGCCTTCTGCGCGCCACCGGCGCCCCAGGCGGCCGGGTTGCCGATGTCACCTTCGAGAAAAAGTTCGAGCTTGCTCAACGTGACCTCTTTCCAGGTCGCGACTGCGGTAATGCCGACGGCGAGGCAGCCGCCGAGGCCCGACAGCGCGATCTCGCCCGGCGCGGGCGCGGTGTCTTGCCCGAACAAATGCAGCGGCTCATCGACCACCACCGGGGCGTGTCGCCCAACATAGCTGAGCGTGCGGTACTGGCCGTCGACGACGGTGTGCACCTTGTTCGTGGCGCGTGCGGCCGGGTTGTTGCGGCCCTTCTCGGCAAAAGCCATCAGGCCCTCACGGTCGATCGGGCGCAGGCTGGTTTTTACCGTCGTCGGCGTGTCGAGAATTTCAGGCATGGGGCGTGTCTCCGTCGTGTCGTTGTGGTTGTTGTTGTTGATGTGATCAGGCGGCCATCGCGAGCTTCGGCCGGGCGTCGGCGAACGGCAGGCCGCTCTCGATCGGCAGCGCGTCATCGCGCGACCATTCGTTCCACGAGCCGAAGTACATGCGCACGTCGCTGAAGCCGGCTTGCTTGAGTGCCAAGAAGGTGTTCGACGCGCGCGCGCCTTTGAAGCAGTAGAGGTAGACGGTGTCGGAGGTGACGATGCCAGCGGTCGCCGCCTCGGCCTTCACTTCGTCTGGCGACTTGATCATCGGGCCGCTGCTCGAGGGCTTCATGAAGCGGTACCACTCGAGCCACTTCGCGCCGGGGATGCGGCCCTTGCGCGGCGCGAAGTCTTTGCCGTAAGGCGATGAGCTGTCGCCGATCCACTCGTCGATGTCGCGCACGTCGAGCAGCACGGGCGCGTTGCCACTCTTGTCCACGCTCTTGCCCATCACCGCGGCGAGCATGTCTTCTTTCGTCAGCATCACGTCGGCCATCGGCAGCTCGGGGAAGGTGGCTGGTGTCGGCGTCACGGCTTCGGTCGATGTGTCGAGGCCGGTGGCGTTCCACGCGGTGTAGCCGCCGTTGAGCACCTTGATCTTCGGGTAGCCGAGCCACGTCAGCAGGTAGTAGCCGCGGCACGATTGGCCGTAGCCGCTGTTGAGCGCGTCTTCGTAGAACACGGCGGTCTCGGCGCCCGAAAGGCCTGCCGCGCCGAGGTGTTTGGCGAACGTGCTTTTGAGTTCCTTGATGCCTTCGGCCGAGGAGGTCGCGAGAAAGGTGAAGACCTCACGCACGTTGACCGCGCCGGGGATGTGGCCGGCGGCGTAGGTGTCGGCATCGCGGGTGTCGATCAGCACGACGGGTTCGCTCTTCATCAGCGTGTCGAGCTCGGCGGCGGAAATGAGGACGGCGGGTGAGGTCATGGCAGCGCTCCGGGTTGCGGGTGGGGTAGATGCCATCTGCTAGCGCAACGCCTGTGCCAGATCGAGCCGGTTTGTCGAAGATGTCGCGCAAGCCGCGCCGGCAATGGGTTTACAGCCAACGCGTGAAGCGGCACCAGGCTCGGGGCGCAACCGGCGTGCAACGCAATGTCGACAATGTGGCGACATTGCGTTGCGGCCGCGTTCGCCGGCCCGACGTTCAGAATCAGGGCGGTGCACCCACGCCATTCACGCCACCCAGCTTTGCCGATTCGTTTTCAGCTTGCGGTCTCCATGTTCGCCGCGACTGCGTTCGCGGTGGCATTCACAGTTGCATTCGCGGTCGCGGTCGCAGGCTGCGCCAGCGCACCGTCGGCTGCGGCCGTGGTCGCCGCATCGCCCGCGCAAGCACCGGCCGTCGGCAGACCGGCAGATGCCGCCCCCGACGACGCCGCGCTTCCACAAAGCTTCGCCCGCTGGGTCACGAATTTTCGCGCCAGCGCTCGCGCCGCGGGCATCACCGAGGCCACGCTGAGCGTCGCGTTCGATGACATCGGCTACCTCCCGCGTGTCGTCGAGCTCGATCGGGCCCAGCCCGAGTTCACGCGCACGGTTTGGGAGTACCTCGATGCCGGCGTATCTCCACAACGCGTCACGCTTGGGCAGAGCAAGCTGCTGCAGTTTCGCGCCGAAGCCGAGGCGGCGGCCGCGCGCTACGGGGTGCCGGCAGAAATGCTGGTCGCGATCTGGGGCATCGAGAGCAACTACGGCAGCAACTACGGCAGCATCCCGACGATCGACGCGCTCGCCACGCTCGGCTTCGAGGGCCGGCGTGAAGAGTGGGCGCGCGGCCAGTTGCTCGCGGCGCTGAAGATCATCGAAAGCGGTGACATCAAGCGCGCGCAGATGATCGGCTCGTGGGCCGGCGCGATGGGCCAAACGCAGTTCCTGCCGTCGGTGTTTTTGAGCTATGCGGTCGATGCCGATGGCGACGGCCGGCGCGACATCTGGGGCAGCATGGCCGACGTGTTGGCCTCGACCGCGAACTTTTTGAAAGGCTCGGGCTGGCAGGCCGGCGAGCCCTGGGGTGTCGAGGTTCGACTGCCACCGGGTTTCGACATCGCCCGCGCCAGCGATGCGCTGCGCCAGACCGGTGCGCAGTGGGCCGCCGAAGGCATGCGCACGCTCGACGGCGCTGCGCTGCCCGAATTCACCGACAGCGCGATCCTGCTGCCGGCCGGTGCGCGCGGGCCGGCGTTTCTGATGGGGCCGAACTTTCGCGCGATCCTGCGCTACAACAACTCGACCAGCTACGCGCTCGCAGTCGGACTGCTCGCGCAACGCATCGCCGGCGGCCCGGGCGTGCAGGCGCCGTGGCCGCGCGATCTGGTCGCGCTCACGCGCAGCCAGTTGCAGGCACTTCAAACGGCGTTGAACGCGCTCGGCTTCGCGAGCGGCACGCCCGACGGTTTGATGGGCCCGGCCACGCGCGAGGGGCTGCGCGTTTATCAGCGCAGCGTCGGCCTGCCGGCCGATGGCTATCCGACGCTGGAGGTGCTGCAGCGCATGCAGGCGCGTTGATTGGCCTGCCGGCGCGTGCCGCTACGAGCGGTCGACGCGCTGCAACCGATACCCGAACTGCCGCGGCGTGAGCCCGAGCGACTGCGCAGCGCGCGATTGGTTGCCGCCGTGCCGCGCGAGTGCCTGCTGCAGCTCTTGCGCGCTGTGCGAGTGCAGCGCGCGGTACTCGCGCACCAACGGCGCAGCGTTTCCCGGCGCTTCGTGCAGCTCGCTCGCGGGCGCCACCGTCGGCACGGGCATCGTGGCCTCGCGCGGCAAAAAGCGCGCGACCTCGGCCTTCGACACGACCGTGTCGTCGGCCAGCAGCACCAGCCGCTCGATCACGTTGGCCAGCTCGCGGATATTGCCGGGCCAGGCGTGTGCTTCGAGCGCATCGAGCGCGGCCGGCGAGAGGTAGATGTTGCGCTGGTTCGCCTGGTTCGTGCGGTTCAAAAAATGCAGCGCGAGCGGGCGGATGTCTTCGCGGCGTTCGGCCAGCGAGGGCAGGCGGATCGGGATCACGTTGAGCCGGTAGAACAGGTCGCGCCGGAAGTTGCCGCACGCGACTTCGACCGACAAATCGCGGTTCGTCGCGGCCACGAGCCGCACGTTGACCGGCAGCTCGCGCTTGCCGCCGAGCCGCACGATCGTGCCCTCCTGCAGCGTGCGCAGCAGCTTGGTCTGCATCGGCAGCGGCAGCTCGCCGATCTCGTCGAGAAAGATCGTGCCGCCGGTTGCCTGCTCGAACCACCCGGCGCGCGCGGTGTTGGCGCCGGTGAAGGCGCCACGGTCGTGGCCGAAAAGTTCGGACTCGAACAGCGTGTCGGGGATCGCCGCGCAGTTGACCTTGATGAAGGGCGCGCCCCGGCGCGGGCTCGCGAGGTGCACGGCGCGGGCGAAAAGTTCTTTGCCGGTGCCCGAATCGCCCAGCAGCAGCACGCTCGCCGTGGCTTGAGAAACGCGTTCGAGCTCGCCGAGTGCCTGCAGCAGCGCGGGCGAGGTGCCAATGATTCCGTAGCGCGCCGCGGCCGATTCGAGTGCGCGCGTCAGCAGTGCGTTGCGGGCTTCGAGCGCGCGGGTTTTTTCCTCGACCAGCGAGCGCAACTGCAGCAGCTGGCCGGCGAGCGTGGCGAGGATCTTGAGCACCGCCACGTCGTCGTCGAGCAGCCGGTTGCGGTGGCGAATGCGGTGCACCGCGAGCACGCCGACGGCGCGGCGGTTGACCTCGATCGGCAGCGCGATGAACGCGACCGTTTCTTGCGGCAGCCGGTCGCGGGTGACGGCGCGTGCCAAAAAGCGCGGCTCGGCGTCGATGTCCTGCACGATCATCGGCTGGCCGGTCGCGAGCACCGCACCGGTAATGCCTTCGCCGGCCTTGTAGCGGCCGCGTTCTTTTTCCGCTTTCGTCAGCCCGTAGCAAAAGCGGATCGACGCCGCGCCCGCGCCGTCATCGTCGGCCAGCACGATGCGGCCCCGGTTGAGCCCGAGCAGCTCGGACAGCAGGTGCAGCATCTCGCGCAGCACCACCTCGGGTGCGAGGCTTTGGCCCACCAGGCGCATCACCTCGCTCATCAGCAACAGCTCTTGGGCGCGCCAGGGCGGGTCGGTGGGCGAGGGCGTGGAGGCGGGCGATGGGGTCACGCCGAGTACAGAGCAAAAAGCTCGCCACGTGCACCGCGCCGGGGCGGCGCTGTGGCCGGCAGCCTTGCTGAGGACACGGCAGAGCGATGACTGTATATTCATCCAGTCACCACCGGCCACGCCATTGGAAACCTCCCAAAAACTCGCGATCCTCGCCGACGCTGCCAAGTACGACGCCTCTTGCGCGTCAAGTGGCACGATCAAGCGCAGCTCGTCCGGCGGGCGCGGCATCGGTTCGACCGAAGGCGCCGGCATCTGCCACAGCTATGCGCCCGATGGCCGCTGCATCTCGCTGCTGAAAATTCTGCTGACGAACTACTGCGTGTACGACTGCCTCTATTGCGTCAACCGCGTCACCAGCAACGTCGCGCGCGCGCGCTTCACCGTCGATGAAGTGGTGCAACTCACGCTCGACTTCTACCGCCGCAATTGCATCGAAGGTTTGTTCCTGAGCAGCGGCATCATCCGCAGCGCCGACTACACGATGGAGCAGGTGGTCGAGGTCGCGCGCGTGCTGCGCGAGGAGCACGACTTTCGTGGCTACATCCACTTGAAGACCATCCCCGAGGCCAGCCCCGAACTGCTTGCGCGGGCCGGCCGCTACGCCGATCGCCTGAGCATCAACATCGAGCTGCCGACCAACGAAGGCCTCGCCGCGCTCGCGCCCGAGAAAGACGGCCAGGCGATCCGTCGCTCGATGGCCCGGTTGCGCATCCACATCGACGACGCGAAAGAGGCCGCGAAACCGCAGCCGGTCGCCTCGCAGCTGGCTGTCAAACCGAAGCGCGCGAAGCCGCCGCGTTTCGCGCCGGCCGGGCAGAGCACGCAGATGATCGTCGGCGCCGACGCGGCCGACGACCGCAGCATCCTCACGACCAGCGCCACGCTGTACGGCTCGTATCGCTTGAAGCGCGTGTACTACTCGGCCTTCAGTCCGATCCCCGATGCCTCGCGCGACTTGCCACTCGTCTCGCCGCCGCTGGTGCGCGAGCACCGGCTGTACCAAGCCGACTGGTTGATGCGCTTCTACGGCTTCGCGCATGACGAAATCGTCGGCGCCGACAACGGCATGCTCGCGCTCGACATCGACCCCAAGCTCGCGTGGGCGCTCGCGCACCGCGAGTGCTTTCCGGTCGACCTGAACCGCGCGCCGAAAGAGATGCTGCTGCGCGTGCCGGGGCTGGGCGTGACCTCGGTCAAGCGCTTGCTGCAGGCGCGGCGCGGGCGCAGCTTGCGGGTCGACGACCTTTCGCGGCTCAAGGTGCCGTTGAAAAACGTGCTGCCTTTCGTCACCGTGCCGGGCCACGGCACGAAGGGCGAAATCGACGCCGCCGATCTGGCGGCGCGCTTGCGGCCGAAGCCGCAGCAGCAGTCGCTGTTCGACGCGTGAGCGCGCGTTGAGAGCCGAGTGAGCGATGGCCGAGCGCGTCGTCACGCTGGCAGGCGAAGCCGATGTCGACGGCTTCCGCGTCGAGGCGCGGCGGCTGCTCGCCCAAGGCGTGGCGCCGGCGCGCGTGAGCTGGCAGGTCGGGACACGCGCCGAAGTTGATTTGTTCGGCGCTGCGCCCGACGCGATGGACGCGATCGACGCACCCGCCGCACCCGAAGCAAACGGCGCGTCGCATCGGTCAGGCGCCGCGCGCACGAACGTCCCCGCGTTTTTCGTCTCGCTGTGCGAGCGTGCCGCGCTGCACTCCGACCCGAACCGGTTCGGCCTGCTGTACGGTTTGTTGTGGAGACTCGTCCACGAACCCGCGCTGCGCCATGACCCGCTCGATGCCGACCGAATGCAGGCCGAATTGATGGCGCGCGCGGTGCGGCGCGACATGCACAAGATGACTGCGTTCGTGCGCTTCCGGCCGCTTGCCACGGAGACCGACGCCGAGATCCAGCACATCGCCTGGTTCGAGCCCGACCACCACATCGTCGAAGCCACCGCGCCGTTCTTCGCGCGGCGCTTCGCGCAGATGCGCTGGGCCATCCTCACGCCCGACCGCTGCGTGCGCTGGAACGGCCGCGCGCTCACCTTCGGCCCCGGCGCGAACCGCGGAGACGCACCCCCGGCCGATGCCGCCGAGCAGCTTTGGCTCATCTACTACGCGAGCATCTTCAACCCCGCCCGCCTCAAGTTGAAGATGATGCAAAAGGAGATGCCGCGCAAGTACTGGAAGAACCTTCCCGAGGCGGTGCTGATCCAGCCACTGACGGCGCTGTCGGCGCAGCGCAGCGGGCAGATGATCGAGCAGGGCGCGAGCGAGCCGGTGCACCGGCGGCCGAGTGCGTCGACGGCGCTGCGCATCGATCAGCGGGTCGCGGTCGTGCATGCGCCTGGCACGCTGGCGGCGTTGCGCATTGCCACCGAGCGCTGCCGCGATTGCCCGATCGGCGCGGTGGCCACGCAGGCGGTGCCGGGCGAGGGCCCGCTGCATGCGCGGCTGATGCTGGTCGGCGAACAACCCGGCGATCACGAAGACCTGCACGGCCGCCCGTTCGTCGGCCCCGCGGGTCAGCTACTCGATCGTGCGCTCGCGCAACTCGGCTGGCCGCGCGAGGCGATCTACCTCACCAATGCGGTCAGGCATTTCAAGTTCGAGCTGCGTGGCAAACGGCGCATCCACAAAACACCGGCGCAGCACGAAGCCGCTGCCTGCCTGCACTGGCTGGAGAGCGAGATCGCGCTCGTGCAGCCGGGCGCGGCGATCGCCCTCGGCGGCACTGCGGCACGCGCGCTGCTCGGCCGAAGCGTGGCGGTGATGAGCGAGCGCGGCCAGTGGTTCACGCGCGCCGACGGCCTGCGCGTGCTCGTCACGCTGCACCCGTCGGCGCTGCTGCGGATGGATGCGGGCGAGCGTGATGCGGCGTTCGTTCGTTGGCTCGCAGACCTGCGTCAGGCCAGCTCCGGGCCGCCCCAAGCGGACTGAGCGCCCCTTGGGGGCAGCGAACGAAGTGAGCTTGGGGCAGTCATCACGCCGCCACGAACTTCAGCGCCACGCCGTTGTTGCAATAGCGCTTGCCGGTCGGCTTCGGGCCGTCGTCGAACACATGGCCTTGATGGCCTTCGCAGCGCGCGCAGTGGTATTCGGTGCGCGGCACGATCATTTTGAAGTCGGTCTTGCTGACCACCGCGCCGGGCAGCGAGGTGAAGAAGCTCGGCCAGCCGGTGCCGCTGTCGAACTTGGTGTCGGACGAAAACAGCGCGAGCTCGCAGCCGGCGCAATGGAACACGCCTTTGCGCTTCTCGTGGTCGAGCGGGCTGGTGCCGGCGCGCTCGGTGCCCTCTTGGCGCAGCACGGCGTACTGGTCGGCGCTCAGGCGCTTCTTCCACTCCGCGTCGGCCAGGCGGAGCGGTTCGATCTTCGGCGTGGGTCCTTGTGCCGACACGAGTTTCGGCGCGAGGCCTGCGGTGAACATCAGCAGCATGCGGCCGACGAATGGGCGACGGGTCATTTCGATTTCCTTTCAACGTGAGCCGGTAGGTCGCAGCGCGCAGGCGAATCTTTCGTTCTGCCTCTGCTCTGCGCTTCGCGCTAGCATCATGCCCTGCACAGTACGGCAGAGTCACCCCACGGGTCATGCGTTGCCGCGATTGAGTCTCGACGAGTTCATCGTCTGGGAAAACGAGCAGCCCGAGAAGCATGAATTCGTGTGCGGCGAGGTGTTTGCGATGGTGGGTGCACGGCGCGTGCATAACCTAGTCGTCGGCAATGTGTTTGCCTCGCTCAAGCAGCAGTTGAAGGGCGCGCAGTATTGGGCGTTTCTCGACAACGCCAAGCTGCAAACCGCGGCAGGTGACATTTTCTACCCCGACGTCTTCGTCACGTGTGGCCCGCAAGACCTGCGCACCGATCAGATTTTTCGCGCGCCGACCGTGATCGTCGAAGTGCTGTCGCCGAGCACGCAAGCTAACGACCGCGGCCTGAAGTTCACGCTGTACCGCAGCCTGCCGAGCCTGCGCGAATACGCGCTGGTCGACCCGGACACCCGCGAGGTCCAGCTGTTTCGGCGCGGTGACGATGGCCTGTTCACGCTGCACGACCTGACCGGTGCGCAGCACCTGCGCTTCGCGAGCATCGAGTGCAGTGTGCAGGCGGACGACCTGTTCGAGGGCATCGAGCGCGGAGTTGTCACAACCGCGAACACACCCGCGGACGCACCCGCTCCTTGAACCTGGCCACCTCGACTCACCGCTTCGGCCAAAGCACCCACAGCCGCAGTGGCTGCTTCATCCGACCGGCCTGGTTTTCGGCGGTCTCGCCCCAACCCCAAAAGTAATCGGCGCGCACTGCGCCGGTGATCGCGGTGCCGGTGTCCTGCGCCATCACGATGCGGCGCAGTGGGCTGTTCGAAAGTGGCTCGGTCGTGTCCAGCCAGACCGGCGTGCCGTAGGGAATCGCGAGCGTGTCGACCGCGATCGAGCGACCCGGTGTCAGCGGCACGGCCTGGCCGCCTTTCGGACCGAGCTGTGGGTCGGGCAGCGGCTCTTCGCGGAAGAACACGGTGCGCGGGTTGGCCCACAGCATCTCGTTGAGCCGCTTCGGGTTCGCTCGCGCCCACGCCTTGATGCCGGGCCACGAGGCTTGCACGTTGGTGAGCTCGCCCTGGTCGATCAGCCAGCGGCCGACCGACTTGTACGGCTGGTCGTTGTGGGCGGCGAACGCAACGCGCACCAGCTTCTTCGTGCCGTTCGCCTCGGCGAGGTTCAAGCGCCCCGAGCCCTGGATCTGCAGGATCAGGGCGTCGAGCGCGTCGGCCACGTAAGCGATGGCGCGGCCGCGCAGGCTGGCCTTGGCGGCGGGGAGCGAATCGATCTGCTGGCGGGTCCAGTACGGCTTGCGTGTCGCGAGATCGGCGGGTGCCCCGTACAACGGCACCTGAAACGCGCCGCGCGGCGCGCGCGTCGCCTCGACCAGCGGCTCGAAGTAGCCGGTGATCAGCCCCTCGGGCGCGCCGTCGAGCGACTCGACGCGGTACGCCTGCAGCCGCTGCCGCAGCCACGCGCGCGCCATGTCGTCGCTGAACGCTGGCGTCGCAGCGGCTTGGGCCTGCGCGCACAGTGCGATCCAGTCGAACGCCGGCTTCACGCAGCCGCGCAACAGTGCCGGCCAGACTTCGCTCGCGCGGTCGGCGCTCCACGCCGGCAGCTCGGCCCAGTCGACCGGCACCCAGCGCGCACGGGCGCGCACGATGGTGGCGTTGACCATCGGCACGGCGAGTGTGTTGGTTGCGGCAACCGGTGGCGCGCTCGCGGGCGACGTGGGCGCTCCCGGCGCAAGCGACGGCGGGCTCGCGCAGGCTGCGAGCAACCCTAAAATCGCAGCTGCCAGCAGGCCTTTGCAACGCGTCAGGACATTCGACATGTGGGTACTCATTCTGGAAGCGTTCGGCGCGGTGGCGCTGCTGGTGCTCATCGTGTGGTGGACGATGTTCCACGGGCGCAGCAAGGGCGAGCGCGATCGGGATACCTGAGAAATATCGTGATGCTTCGACGCATCGAGCCAAGGTCGAACTTGCAACCTGATCGGGGCAAAAAAGCTTCGACCTTCAACCCCCGGATCGGCGATAAGTGTTTGACGTTGGCCGTAAGCACCGGCAATCCGTGATCGAGCGCGGTGGCGGCGATGAGCGCGTCGCCCATCTGCAGGCCATGGCTCAAGGTCAGCGCCTCTATCAAATCAATGGCCGTTTGCGTAATGCTTTGGGGAAACAGGCAGCAGAGTTGCCGCCTGTCGCGCGAGCATCTTCTTCACCGCTGCGAGTTCTGCCTTGTCGCGCAAGCCCTGCAGCACTTCGAGGTAGCTCACCGCCGAGAGCGTGAGTGAGTAGTCCAGCTGATGCAAACGGCGTGTGGCTTGGGCATAGCCGCGCAGATGCCAGATCAACACGTCGGTATCGACAAGCATCAGGATGGCAGTCAAGACTCGGTTCGCGAGCCGTCGCGGTTGTAGCGAGACGCGCGCAGTTTGCGCACATAGGCGGTCACATCGGCCATGTCTTCACGGTCGCGCCAAATGCCGAAAGCGGGATCGTCGGTCACGAACTCCTCGGTCGGCGCCACCGGTTGGGCTTCTTCCTCGATGTGCACCGTGACCCGCAGGTCGGCAACCTGGGCGAACCGGTCAAGCCAGGCTTGCGGCAGTTCTTCGACCTTCACATGCTTGATGACGATGGCGTTCATCGGAGCTTCCTTCGTGTTGCTTGCTCGGCCATTGCGCGGCGGCAGCGAGGCTTCTGTGCGGGCGAAAACCCGATTATTACAAAACCTCATTCACTCGGCGGGCCAAAGGAAAGACAGCGGCCTGTGCCACAGACGGGCCCGAATCGCGCGATAGATGCGGCTCCGATCGACGAGCCGGATGCCGCGCGAACGCAGAGCGACGCGAAACGCCATGAAGAAGCTGACCGTCACGTTCAGCACGCCCGTCAATGCGATGCCGGCCACGCACCACCAGAACGGCGCGCTCGCCATGATCCCGAAACCTTCGGCGCCGACCGCGGCGGCGAGCTGACCGGTCGACAAGGTGACGTGCCGCACTTCGATCGGCAGCCCGAAGAACAGCGCGACGACCGGGATCACGCCGAGCATGAAGCCGAGCGAGATGTTCGACGCGAAGCCCGAGATGTTGGCGCGCCAATATGCGCCCCAGCGCTGTGCGCGCGCGGCGCCGAGCTTGGAGACGATGCGCGGGTTCCAGGCGATCGCGCTGTCGAGCCGGTGCCAGACGAACCAGTTCTCGACCCAGCCGGCAATCAGCGAGCTCGCGAACAACAACACGCCGGTGAACGCAGCGAAAAAGGGCGTCCAGCCGAGCAGCGTGAGCGACTCCAGCACATGCTGCGCGTCCTTGTTCCCGACCAGCGGCGCGCCGAACGCGGCATGCCATGCGAGCTGCACCGCGAGCACGATCGGCGCCACCAGCGCGAGGTTGCCGAAGATGCCGGCCGCCTGCGAGCGGATCAGCTGCGCGACCTCGTCGACGAAGCCCTCGACGTGCGCGTCGGTCGACAGGTCGACCAGCTTCTCGGCCATCGCCGGTGCCGTCATCGCCGGCTGCTTGGTCGCGACCGTGAAGTGCAACAGCTGGATCAGCACGAAGCTCGCCGCGTAGTTCACGCCGGCCCAGAAGCCGCCCCAAAACGCCGACAGCGCCAGCGCCAGCACCGCGAACTTGACAAAGGTCGTGGCCGCCAGCACCGAGCCGCCGCCAGCCGCCGCCAGCAGCATCCGCTTGTACTCGGCGCGGTTGCGCGTGATGTAGTGCTGGCCGGTCTCGGCACTGCGCTCGGCGACCTTGCGCGCGAGCAGCGAGTAATGGCTCGCGAGCAGGCCGCGGATGCTGCGGCGCTCGTCGGCGGTGCGCACCAGTTCGGCGAGCAGCCGCGTGATCTCGCGCGCCGGCTCGGGGCTGATCACGCAATTGAGCAACGAATCGATGCGCAGCGTGCGCTCGCGCAATTGGTCGACTTCGAACACCACGTCGACCGAGACGCCGTGCGCTTCCAGGTGCTGGTGCACGCTCTCGGCGCAGCGCCGGCAGGTGTCGAGCAGCGCGCGCAGGTACTGGGCCTCTTGCAGCAGCGCGGCTTCGGTGATCAGCGTCGTCCGGCGGTACCGCATGTCGCCGGCCTGCATCGGCGGGTCGCCATCTGCAGGTGAACCTCGCGCCTGGGCATGGTCGCTGACGACTTCGGCTACTCGCGCAAGCTGCCGAAACGGCTGGTCGACGATCAGCTCCGGGCTCATGCGTTGGCGGATCGCCGGCGCGAAGCCCGAGGCGCGCACCGCGCTGGCGAGGAACACGATCGCATCGAGAAACGGCGTGCGCCAAGCGATGCCGCCGCGCTCGGGCGACACGTAGGTGCGCAGGCGTTCGAGCGTGGCGTCGTCGATCGCGAGCAGCCAGCCGGCATCGTCGGCATGCGGGAACAGCAGCGCGAAGAGCTCGCCGAGGTCGGTGGTGGCAGGCGTCAGCGGCAGCACGCGCGCGCGAACGCGCCGGCCGAGCTCGCCCCACAAATCCATGCGCGGCGCGAAGCCGAAATCGGCGAGCAGCGCAGCGTTGTCGACCTCGGCCCAGATGCGCCGCAGCAGTTGCGAGACACGCTCGTGGTGTTCGGGGTGGCGATCGAGCACACCGAGCAGGTGGCGCAGCCGCAGCACCGGGCGCGGCGTGGGCAAGGCTTCGATCTGGCTGTCGAGTGGCTGGCGTGACACGAGTGGCGGCTGCGGGGCGGATTCGATCGTCGCGTGGCGCAGCCACTCCATCAGCCTGATCAGCCACAGGTGGCGCTCGGGCAGGCTCGCCTTCGGGTCGGCCGCATTCAACAGCGCGGTCAGGTCCCAGCCGCCGCGGCCAGGGTTCCTCTTTGCCTTCTTCGCCATCAGTGCAGCGAGGAGACCAGCGCCAGGCTGAATTCAGGCACCACCGCCTCGAACGCGTGCGCGTCTTCGGTCATGCAAAAGAAGGTGCCGCGCATCGTGCCCTGCTTCGTTGCGAGCCGCGTCCAGCTCGTGTACTCGAAGCTTTCGCCGGGCTTGAGCAAAGGCTGGTGGCCGACGACCGCGAGGCCGCGCACTTCTTCGCTGTGGCCGGCTGCGTCGGTGACGATCCAGTGGCGGCCGATCAGCTGCGCGGTCACATCGCCGCTGTTGCGAATCGTCACCGTGTAGGCGAATGCGTGCTGGCCGGTCGCGAAGTCGGATTGCTCGGGCAGGTGGCGCACGGTGACGGTGCTGGTCAGTTCGGGGTGAGGCATGCGCTAGATTCTGGCAGCAACGCCACACACCGTCGAACGTGAAGAGGGCGAGCGTTATGGCGTCGAAGCTCGCACCTAGAATCTGCGTGATACCCGAGTACGCACCATGTCGAACCGCACTTACCGCATCGCCCCGAGCATTCTTTCCGCCGATTTCGGCCATCTGGCCGACGAGTTGCGCAAGGTCATCGCGGCCGGTGCCGACTGGATTCACTTCGACGTGATGGACAACCACTACGTGCCGAACCTGAGCTTCGGCCCGATGGTCTGCGAGGCCTTGCGCAAGCATGCTGTGCGCGCCGACGGCACGAAGGTGCCGATCGACGTGCACTTGATGGTCGAGCCGGTCGATGCGCTCGCGCTCGCGTTCGCGGGTGCCGGTGCCGATCACATCCTGTTCCACCCGAGTGCGAGCGAGCACGTCGACCGCACGCTGCAGCTGATTCGCGGGGCCGGTTGCAGCGCCGGTCTGGTGTTCAACCCGGCGGCGCCGCTCGACGTGCTGGCGTGGACGATCGACCAGCTCGACGTGATCCTGGTGATGAGCGTGAACCCGGGCTTCGGCGGGCAGAGCTTCATCCCCGGGTCGCTGAAGAAGATCGAGGCGATTCGCAAACTGATCGACCAGAGCGGGCGCGACATTCGCCTCGAAGTCGACGGTGGCATCAAGGCCGACAACATCCGCGCTGTGGCCGATGCCGGCGCCGACACCTTCGTCGCCGGCAGTGCGATTTTTGGCCACGAGAACTACAAGCAGGTCATCGACGCGATGCGCGACGCGCTCGCGTGACGCCACGCGATCACCCTCACCCCAACCCTCTCCCGCGTGCGGGAGAGGGAGCCAGGCCTACAGCGCTTGCAACGCTTGGTCGCGCAACCCCACCAGAACCGCTTCGCCGCTCGCACGGTCGACGCGGAACTCGCCGTAGCGCGCGCTGGTGAAGCGCTCGGCCGTGCCCTCCTCGAAGAAGAACGCGTTGGTGCCGAGCCAGACCTGACCGTTGCGAATGCGGTAGCGCAGCCGCATCGGGGCGGGCGTGCCAGGCGCGTCACGCGTGTCGATCGAGGCCAATCGCGCGACGCGTTGCGCGTCGAGTGCGATGCGCGCGAAGCGGGTCTCGCCTTCGCGGCGCGGCGTGCCGGCTTTCTCGTCGCCGCGTTCGAGCTCGCGCGCCAATTCATCCGCAAGCGCGAAACGAAGCGCCATGTAGTCGCCTTGCATCAGCGATCGCGGGTCGACCGGCGCGAGCGCGAGGTACACGACGTCGCCGTCGCGTTCGATGCGCTCCTTGCCGACGATCGAGACGTTGACGGCGCCCAGCACCAGCAATGCGCCGAGTGCGATCAGGCCGCGAATGCAAAGGGACTTCATGCGTGTTCTCCTCGGGCAAACCAACGCGCCGCGAGCACGAAAGCGCCACCCATCGCGAGCATCAACAGCGACTTGAGCAGCAGGCTGGTGCCGAGCTCGTAGTAGCAATGCGAGACATGCAACAACACCGCGACCGCGCTCGCGCCCATCAACGCGCGGCTGCGCAGTGCGAAGGCCGCTGCGATGCCGCCGAGCGCGGCGAGTGCCGAAAGCATCGGCCACAGCGCGAGCCAGTTCTGCTGCACCGGGCCGGCGTCGAACCAGCGGAACGACTCGAATGGCTGCGATGCAACGGTCGCGAACCCGAGGCCGATGACCAGCCCGGTGAGCACTGGCCGCACGACCGGTTGCCAGCCGCGCGCCATCCAGCCGGGCTCGTTGCGCAGCAGCAGCACCAGGCCGGCGCCGACCGGCAACCATGCCAGCAGCCAGCCGCCGAGGGACTGGCCAAAAGAGGCCGCCACCTCGCGTTCACCGCGCCAGAACTCGGGTTCGCCGAAGAGCGAGAAGCGCACTGTCAGCGCCCACGCGATGGTCGCGAAAAAGGTCGAGAGCGTGCGGTGCAGCAAGTTCGGCATCACGAGCGCGAGAACGATTTGCAGCCCTAGCGCGCTTGCCGCGATCGGGCCGAGCTCGCGTGCGTGCTGGTTCATCGCGAACAGCAGCAGGCACTGGCCGGCAATCGAGAGCGCGAGCGCGAACTGCGCCACGAAGGCACCGTCACGATCGGCCTTGAACAAGCCCCACGCAGCCGCCAACAGTATCGCGCCGGCAACCGCCGCTTCGGCTGGCCGGCTCGGCTGGAACAGCATCGCGACGAACCCGAGCAGGAACAGCCCGGCTAGCCAGCCGCTCACGCCGAGCAGCAGACCGATGTACCAGGGGCGGTCGTGTACAGCACCGGCCTGCGGCGCAGTCGAAGACGAGTCACCGGTGCGCGCTGCATCGGCGACCATGCCGCGCGATTGCAGTTCTTGCAGCAGGGCTTGCGGGGTCGTGATCATGTGGCGGCTCCTTCGACAGCAGCGGTGGGCGCGGTGTGCCAGGTGCGCACCCAATGCATCAGCAACAGGCCGGTCGCGGTCGACGCGGCGATCAACCAGAACGCGATCAGGAAGAACGAGCCGACATCGTCGAAGCGCATCGTTTGCGCCAGCCAGGTGGTCGAGATCGCGATCCAGCTCGCGGCGATCAGCGCCATCGGGAACACGTCGCGCTTGGCACGCCATGCCGCGAACGCGATGCCCGTGCTGAGTGCCGCGAACAGCGACCCGACCAGCGCGTGCTGGCCCGATGGCGAAGCAGGGTCGGCGTGGCGCGAGCCGTCGGTCACGGCCACGATCACGGCCAGCGTGCCGAACACGAAGCCCAGGCTCGCGAGATACCGCACCAACCAGACCGGCGCTGACGCCGCGAAGCGCGTGCCTCGCAGCCACAGAAACGCGCCGGCACCGAGCAGGTTCACGAGGCAGGGCAGCATCAGCGTCGTCGAGCGGTCGAGGCCCCAGCCGCTGACCACTCGCCAGAAGAGGTGATCCAGACCGAGCCAGCCGCACAGCAGCGCGAGCCCGATGTTCAGCACCGTCCACCACAGCGCCCACAGCGCGCCCGACAAGCCGGCGAGCGCGAACGGCAGCGCGAGTGCAGCCCAAGTGAAGAAGAGCTCGTGCACGTCGGCGCCGGTCTGGTACGACTGCCCGAACAGCGCGAGCAGGCCGCCGGTCAGCAAGGTCGCCAACATCAATGCGCCTCGCCCCGGCAACGAGGGTGGCGCCCGCCACAGCGCGACGCCGATGCACACGACGAGGCCGGTCTGCAGCAGCGCGAAGCGGCCGAGCACGCCGTAGTGTTGCCAGTTCGCGGCGACGAAGAACAGCGCGCCGGCGCCGACCGCGCCGAGGCCGGCGGCGTGCAGCAAGCGGGCGGCGAAGGCGCGCCATGCGGGCGCGTCGAGGGTCAGGCCGGTGAGCCGAAGCGCCTCGACGATCGCAGGCGGCGCGAGCCGGTGCTGGCGGGTGAAGGTGTCGAGCGCGTGTCGGTCCATACGACGAGCGTACCCGGCGCAGCGTGGCGCACCGCGCGCTTTGTACAGCGGGATCGGGCGCCGCGCCCGCCGGTATTGCGGCGCGATGCCGCGCGATGCCTCTCACGGCCCGACCCCGGACACACAAGGCCGCAGCAACCTGAGTCACACTCGCCGGCATGGCAGACCCGCACGCGCACCACGACCACGATCACGGCCACCACGGCCATGAGCACGCACCCGCCGCCGCCGGCCTCGCAGTGCACGACCACCTTGGCCGCGGCAGCCACGCCGGTCACGCCCACCACCACGCGCCGGCCAATTTCGACCGGGCTTTCGCGATCGGCATCACGGTCAACATCCTGTTCGTCGCGATCGAGGCCTTCTACGGCTTTCAGGTCAACTCGCTCGCGCTGCTCGCCGACGCCGGCCACAACCTCGGCGATGTCGCCGGGCTGGTGATGGCCTGGGGCGGCGCGCTGGCCGGCAAGCTGCGCCCCGATGCGCGCTACACCTACGGCTGGAAGCGCGCGTCGATCTTCGCGGCCTTCGTCAACGCGGTGCTGTTGCTGGTCGCGATGGGCTCGCTCGCGTGGGAGGCCGTCTCGCGGCTGAGCGCGCCCGAGCCGATGCAGGGCGTCACGGTGATGACCGTCGCCGCCATCGGCATCGTCGTCAACCTCGGCACCGCGCTGCTGTTCATGCGCGGCGCCGGCAAAGACGGTGACCTCAACATCCGCGGCGCCTACCTGCACATGGCGAGCGACGCACTGGTCTCGGCTGGCGTGGTCGTCGTCGGCGCACTCGCGCTTTACACCGGTTGGGGCTGGCTCGACCCGGCCGCGAGCCTCGCGATCGCGGCGGTGATCGTGATCGGCACCTGGGGCCTGTTCCGCCAATCGCTGCGGCTGATGTTCGACGGCGTGCCCGAGCACATCGACCTGATCGCGGTGCGCGGCGTGCTCGAAGCGCTGCCCGGCGTCGCCCGCGTGCACGACCTGCACGTCTGGGCGACCGGCACGACCGACGTGGCGCTGACTGCGCACCTCGTGATGCCCGCCGGCCACCCCGACGACCCGTTTTTCGAGACCGCGACGAACCAGTTGCGCGAGCGCTTCAAAATCGGCCACGTGACCTTGCAGGTGGTGCGCGAGCCGTTCATGGCGCCGTGCGACGGTGCCCCCGTTGCGCCCCGCTTGCAGCCCGCGCACGACCACTGAACCCGAGAGCCTGGCGATGGAGTTCAAGGACTACTACAAGACCCTCGGCCTCGCGCGCGGTGCCTCGGCCGACGACATCAAAAGCGCCTACCGCAAGCTGGCGCGCAAGTACCACCCGGACGTCAGCAAAGAGGCTGACGCCGAGGCGCGCTTCAAAGAAATCGGCGAGGCCAGCGAGGTGCTGCGCGACCCTGAGAAGCGCGCCGCGTACGACGTGGCGGGCGCGCAATGGGAGCGCCAGCAGGCGGCCGGTGGCGGTCAGCGCGGCGGCCCGCAAGACTTCCAGCCGCCGCCCGGCTGGGACGCCGGTTTCGAGTTCAGCGGCCGCGGCGATGCGGGCGACAACGATCCGTTCGGTGGCGCAGACCACAGTGATTTCTTCGAGGCGCTGTTCGGGCGCGCCCGCGCCGGGCGCGGTGGTAGCCGTGGCGGTGGCACGAGCGGCAACGCGCGCCGCCCCGACACGCCGATGCGCGGCCAGGATCACCACGCCAAGGTCATGATCGACCTCGAAGACGCGTTCCAGGGCGCGCAACGCAGCATCTCACTGCACATGCCGGCGCTCGACGAAGACGGCCGCGGCGTGATGCGCGAGCGCACGCTCGACGTGAACATTCCAAAGGGCATCCGCGAGGGCCAGCAACTGCGGCTCGCGGGCCAAGGCGGGCCCGGCTTGGGCAACGGGCCGGCAGGCGATCTGTTCCTCGAAATCTCGTTCAACTCGCACAAGCAGTTTCGCGTTGACGGCCGTGATGTGTATATCGACCTGCCGCTCGCGCCCTGGGAGGCCGCGCTCGGCGCCAGCGTCAGCGCGGCCACGCCCGATGGCGCGGTGGAGCTGACGATCCCGCCGAACTCGGTGGCTGGCCGCAAGCTGCGTTTGAAGGGCAGAGGCATTCCAGGCAACCCTGCCGGTGACCTCTACGTGGTGCTCGGCGTTGCGTTGCCGCTGGCCGAGAGCGCAGCGAACAAGGCGGCCTACGAGGCCTTCGCCGCGTCGTTCGAATTCAACCCCCGCGCACCGTTGAAAGGGTGAACGCCATGAGTTCTCACCTGACCGCCACGCTCGTCGACGACGCGCAACTCACGCTCGCCGAACTCGCGCGCGCCTGCCGTGCCGCCGAGTCGCAGGTTCTCGTCTGGGTCGTCGAAGGTGTGTTGCAGCCGAGCGGTGAATCACCTGCCGAATGGCGCTTCGCCGGTGCTTCGGTGCGCCGCGCGCGGCTCGCTGTCACGCTCACGCGTGAGCTCGAGATCAACCCGCCGGGCGTCGCGCTCGCGCTCGATCTGATGGACGAGATCGAGGCGTTGAAGGCCAGCCTTCGGCGGCGTTGAACCAAGGCCACGCGATGAATTTTTCCGAAATCCAGGGCGCCATCGTCGACCTCGACGGCACGATGGTCGACACGCTGGGCGACTTCGATGCCGTGCTCAACACCGTCCTGCGCGAGCTCGGTTTGCCGGGTGTAGGGCGCGCGTTTTTGGCACTCACCATCGGCAAGGGCTCGGAGCACCTAATCCGCAGCACGCTCGCCGAGGTCGGCTCCAGCGAGGCGTTGTACGAGCAGGCCTGGGCGCTGTACCAGCAGCGTTATCTCGAAGTCAACGGCGACCATTCGGCGGTGTTTCCCGGTGTGGTCGAAGGGCTGGCGCGGCTCAAGTCACGCGGCTGGAAGCTCGCGTGCCTGACCAACAAACCGACCGCGTTCGCGCTGCCGTTACTGCGCAAGAAAGGCCTCGATGGTTTCTTCGAGCACGTGTTCGGCGGCGATGCGTTCGAGCGCAAGAAGCCCGACCCGCTGCCGCTGTACAAAACCTGCGAGGCGCTCGGCACACTGCCGGCGCGCACGCTGATGGTCGGCGATTCGAGCAACGACGCGCGGGCGGCGCGTGCCGCCGGTTGCCCTGTGGTGCTGGTGAGCTACGGCTACAACCACGGCGAACCGGTGGCCGCCGTCGGTGCCGACCGCGTGGTTGACCGGCTCGATCAGTTGTAGCTCGGTTGTCGCTCAGTTGTTGAAACTGCTGCCCGGCGTCTTGCCGAGCAAAGCCTCTTTGAGCTGCGCGTCGGCCGGCGAGTTGCCGAGCCAGATCTTCATCAGCGCCGAATAGAACTCCGGCTCCTTGACCGGCGCGCCTTCGGGCTTGCCGTTGACCGAGATCATCGTGCCCGTGCCCGGCAACCACTCGACCGCGAACGATTCGCCGGTGAGCAGTTTCTTGCGGTTCGAAAAGATGTCGCTCATGCGCATGATGCCGGTGATCGACTTCGAGAATTCTTCGCGCGGCGCGTTCTGTTCCATGCCCTTCGTGAAGAGCTTGCCGAGTTCGTTGCCGTCGATGTCGCGCAGCATCACGACCTGCAGCCGGCGCGGCCCGGGCGCTGCGAGCGCGGCTTCGGGCGTGGTCGCTTTTTCGCTCAGGTAAAGCGCTGCGGCATAGACCTTGAACACGACCTTGTAGCGTATTCCGGCGCCGTTGAGCCGAAGGTTGGCGTTGCCCACCTGCACGGTGTTGGGGAACTTGACGCCAGCGACGTCGGTGGTTTGCGCGGGGCTGGCCAGCGGCCAGAACAGGGCGGTCGCGAGGATGGTCAGGGCGAGGGTTCTGCGCATGGTGGGCACTCCGAAAAAGAGGTGTCGAATTGTGAGTGCGCACCTGTCACGCGTGGCGGGTAAATGTCACGTGGCTGCGGCGTCGGTTCACCTATGCGGTCGCGCAAAGTGCCGAACCGCCCCTGCTACACTTTTGCGCATGTTCAATGCGCGCCACTTCACGACAAGGTCGAACGACCGGGGAGCCTGGCTTTGGCGGGGCCGACCCGCTAGCGCGTAAGCGCCTGTCTTGCTGCGGTCGGCGCTCATCGCGCCGGTGCCTTCCGATAGATTCTTCAGCGCGGTGTCGCTTCGCCCGCGTCGGCCTGCGGAGGGCCGTTGAACATGATCACCGAACTCGAATTCAAGAGCCTGGCAAGCCAGGGCTACAACCGCATCCCGTTGATCGCCGAGGCGTTCGCGGATCTCGAAACCCCGCTGTCGCTGTACCTCAAGCTGGCCTATGCATCCGGCGGTGGCAAGCACAGCTTCCTGCTCGAATCGGTGGTCGGCGGCGAGCGCTTCGGGCGCTACTCGTTCATCGGCCTGCCGGCGAAAACGCTGCTGCGCGCCACCGGCTTCATGACCGAGGTCGTGACCGACGGCCAGGTGATCGAAACGCACGCCGGCAACCCGCTCGACTTCATCGCCGCATACCAGCAGCGCTTCAAGGTGGCGCTGCGGCCGGGCATGCCGCGCTTTTGCGGCGGCCTCGCTGGCTACTTCGGCTACGACGCGGTGCGCTTCATCGAACCCAAGCTCGCGAAGACCGGCAAGACCGGCGACCGTCCTGACCCCATCGGCACGCCCGATATCTTGCTGCTGCAATGCGAAGAGCTCGCGGTGATCGACAACCTCTCCGGGCGCCTGTACCTGATCGTGTACGCCGACCCGGGCCGGCCCGAGGCTTTTCACAACGCGAAGCGGCACCTGGCCGAACTCGGCGACAAGCTGAAATACAGCGTCACCGCCCCGGCCGTCAAACGCGGTGCCTCGCACGGCGTCGAGCGCGAGTTCGCGAAGGCCGACTACATCGCGGCCGTGCTGCGCGCGAAGGAATACATCGCGGCCGGCGACATGATGCAAGTGCAGGTCGGCCAGCGGCTGACGAAGCGCTACACCGAATCGCCGTTGAGCCTGTACCGCGCGCTGCGCTCGCTGAACCCGTCGCCGTACATGTACTTCTACGACATGGGCGAGTTCCAGATCGTCGGCGCGTCACCCGAAATTCTGGTGCGCCAGGAGCACACGCCGCAGGGCGACAAGGTGACGATCCGCCCGCTCGCCGGCACGCGCCCTCGCGGCGCCACGCCCGAGCTCGACAAGGCGCTCGAAGCCGAGCTCAAAAGCGACCCGAAAGAGCGCGCCGAGCACGTGATGCTGATCGACCTGGCGCGCAACGACATCGGCCGCATCGCCAAGACCGGCACGGTCGCGGTCACCGAGGCGTTCACGGTCGAGCGCTACTCGCACGTGATGCACATCGTCAGCAATGTCGAAGGGCTGCTCAAAGACGGCATGACCAGTCTCGATGTGCTGCGCGCCACCTTCCCGGCCGGCACGCTGACCGGCGCGCCGAAGATCCGCGCGATGGAAATCATCGACGAGCTGGAGCCCGTCAAGCGCGGCATCTACGGCGGCGCGTGCGGCTACCTCAGTTTCGCGGGCGACATGGACGTGGCGATCTCGATCCGCACCGGCATCGTGAAAGACCAGGTGCTGTACGTGCAAGCCGCAGCCGGCGTCGTCGCCGATTCGGTGCCCGAGCTCGAATGGCAGGAAACCGAAGCCAAGGCGCGCGCGCTGATCCGCGCTGCGGAGTTGGTCGAACAGGGGTTTTGAGATGACGCTGCTGCAATCGCTGTTCCGCCAGAAGGCGGCGATCGAAGAAGAATTCTTCACGGTGATCGGCAATACCGATGCCGAGGCGCACGCCGCCGAACGCCATGCGCTGATCCGCCTGATGAACCACATTCATGTCGTCGACTGCATCTTCGCAACGCACCTGCGCGGCGAGCCGCACGGGCACAACGCGACGAACACGCCCGAGACACCGTCGCTCGAAGCGCTGCGCGATGCGGTGCGCGTGTCCGACCGCGGCTACATCGAGCTGGTCGACGCGCTGACACCGCAGCAACTCGCGCAGGCAGTCGACTTCACGTTCACGGACGGTCAGCGCGGCCGCATGTCACGCGAAGAGATGCTCGGCCACGTCGTCACGCACGGCAGCTACCACCGCGGCGAGGTCGGGCAGATGTTGAAGCGCATCTCCGCGACGCCGCCACGCGATCTGTTCACCGCGTACCTGCACCGCGCCGAACCGCAGCGGCGTTTGTCGGACTGAATGTCGGAGCGAATGACGAAGTGATGCGAGCGCGCCGAGCCTGACATCAGGTTACGGGCCTCGGCGCCGTCTGTCTGCTTCCGAACAGACGGAAGGCACGGCCGGCCGCATCGTTGGCGTTCGAGCGGCGCCATCTTGGCCGCGTTACCGCAACGCGCGAGACACCGAATGCACTCCGACCCCCGCACGACCCGCACGATTCTCACGACCGGTTCATCGCTCATCGCCCGCGATGCCGACACCTCTCCCTCGGGCGCGCTGGTGGTGTTCGGGTTCACCGGCGATCTGGCGAGCAAGAAGATCATCCCGTCGCTCTACGCGATGGTGAAGAAAGACACGCTTTCGGTGCCGGTGATCGGCGTGGTATCCAAACCCCTGAGCGACGACAGGATTCGCGAGCGCGTGCGCGCCAGCCTCGGCGAGGACGAGCCGATCGACGACGAGGGAGCGCTCGAAAAGCTGCTGTCGCTGATCCGCTATGTCGGGGGCGACTACGAGAAGCCCGAGACCTTTCGCGCGGTGAAGGAGGCGCTCGGTGGTGCCAGCCGGCCGGCCCACTACCTGGCCATTCCGCCGCCGCTGTTCGAGACGGTGATCCGCAGCTTGGGCGGCGCCGTCCTGGCGGCCGATGCGCGCGTGATCGTTGAGAAGCCCTTCGGTCACGACCTTGCATCGGCCGTGGCGCTCAACGACATAGCGGCCTCGGTGTTCGCGGAGTCGTCGATCTTTCGCATCGACCACGACCTCGTCAAGGAGGCGGCCATGAACCTCGTCTACTTCCGGTTCGCCAACGCTTTTCTCGAGCCGATCTGGAACCGCGAGCACGTGGCCAGCGTGCAGATCACGATGGCCGAAGACTTCGGCATCGGCGAGCGCGCCGCCTTCTACGAACGTGCCGGCGCGCTGCGCGACGTGCTGCAAAACCACCTGTTCCAGATCGTCACGCTGCTCGCCATGGAGCCGCCGCAAACGCCGCAACTCGCCGTGGCCCGGCACCAAAGAACGGCGGTGCTCCTCGCGATGCGGCCGCTTCGAAAAGAAGACGTGGTGCGCGGCCAGTACGCCGGCTACCGCGGCACCGCGGGCGTGGCCGCCGACTCCGACGTCGAGACGTTTTGCGCGGCGCGCATCGGCATCGATTCATGGCGCTGGTCAGGCGTGCCCTGGTACCTGCGCACCGGCAAGCTGCTGCCGAGCACGGTGGCTGAGGTGGTCGTGCGGTTGAAGGCGCCGCCACAGAAGCTGTTCGAAGATTCACCGGTGCCTGCCACGCTCGCGAGCGAAGGCAACTATCTGCGCTTTCGCCTGCAGCCGGCACCGGCCGGCATCGCCATCGCCGCCCGCTTCAAGCAGTCGGGGCACGGCTACGAGGGCACGCGGCTGGAGCTGCACATGGACGCCGACGCCGCACGTGCCGACCCGGCGCAAGAACAAGACTACGAGCGCCTGCTCGGCGACGCGATGAAGGGCGACCTCGGCCTGTTCACTGACCGCGATGCCGTCGAAGCCGCGTGGGGCGTGGTCGATGCGGTGCGCACCGACCACGCGCCGTGCGCGGTCTACGCGGCGGTAACCTGGGGCCCGCCCGCGGCCGATGCGCTGATCGGCAGCGACGGACCGTGGCACGACCCGGTGGTCGATCGCGCTGCCGCCCTGCCGCGCCACCCACAACACGATGCGCGAAACGCGCCGAGGCCGCCGACATGAACACCTCCCGACTCACCGACACCGTTGGCGCGCTGATGGCCGATGGCCGCGGCCTGATCGCCATGGACGAGAGCACGCCGACCTGCAACAAGCGCTTCGCGGCGCTCGGCATCGCACAGACCGAGCCGATGCGCCGCGCCTGGCGCGACCTGATCGTGACCACGCCCGAGCTCGGCCGCAGCATCAGCGGTGCGATCCTGTTCGACGAAACGATTCGCCAGCACACGCTGGCCGACGTGCCCTTCGCGCAGGCGCTCGAAGCAGCGGGCATCGTGCCGGGCATCAAAGTCGATGGCGGCGCCAAGCCGTTGGCGGGCTTTGCCGGCGAGCAGGTCACCGAGGGGCTCGACGGCCTGCGCGAACGCCTCGCCGACTACGCGGCGATGGGCGCGCGCTTCGCCAAGTGGCGGGCCGTCATCCGCATCGAGGGTGAGTTGCCGAGCCGTGGCTGCCTGGCCGCCAACGCGCACGCGCTGGCGCGCTACGCGGCGCTGTGCCAGGAGGCCGGCATCGTGCCGATGGTCGAGCCCGAAGTGTTGATGGAGGGCAGCCACACGCTGGCGCAGTGTGCGAGCGTCACCGAAGCCACGCTCGTCGCCGTGTTCACCGAGCTGCGGGCGCAGCGCGTCGCGCTCGACGGCATCGTGCTCAAGCCGAACATGGTCTTGCCTGGTGTCGACTGCCCGGAGCAGAGCGACGCCGACACCGTGGCCGACGCGACGGTCGGCTGCTTTTTGCGCACGGTGCCCGCGGCAGTGGGCGGCATCGCGTTTCTCTCCGGCGGGCAATCGGTGGTGCTGGCGTCGGCGCGGCTCAACGCGATGAACCTGCGCTTCGCCTCCCGCCTGCCGTGGCCGCTGACCTTCTCGTTCTCGCGCGCGATCCAGCAGCCGGCACTCGACCTGTGGCGCGGCGAGGCGGCCAACCTGCCGGCCGCGCAACGGGCCTTGCGGCACCGCGCCGAGTGCAACCGAGCGGCCCGCCTCGGCCGCTACGACGCCGCGCTCGATGCCCCCGGCCCCTTAGCTGCCAACCCCTGACCCCGTTCCTCTTTTCGAAGGATTTCCCAATGACCACGCTCACCCCCGAACTGCTCAACGGGATCGACGCCTATTGGCGCGCTGCCAACTACCTCTCGGTCGGCCAGATCTACCTGGCCGACAACCCCTTGCTGAAGCGCCCGCTGGCGCTCGGCGACGTCAAGCGCATGCTGCTCGGCCACTGGGGCACGACACCGGGCCAGAACTTCATCTACGCGCACCTGAACCGCCTCATCAAGCAGCACGACCTCGACATGATCTATGTCTCGGGTCCCGGCCACGGTGGGCAGGCGATGGTGGCCAACACCTACCTCGAAGGCACCTACAGCGAGGTCTACCCGAACATCAGCGAAGACGAAGCGGGGCTGCAAAAACTCTTCCTGCAGTTCTCGTTTCCCGGCGGCATCCCGAGCCATGTGTCGCCCGAATGCCCGGGTTCGATCCACGAGGGCGGCGAGCTCGGCTACTCGCTCAGCCACGCGTTCGGCGCGGCGTTCGACAACCCGTCGCTGATCGTCGCCTGCGTCGTCGGCGACGGCGAGGCCGAGACCGGGCCGCTGGCGACGGCCTGGCACTCGAACAAGTTCTTGAGTGCCGCGACCGACGGCGCGGTGCTGCCGATCCTGCACTTGAACGGCTACAAGATCTCGAACCCGACGATCCTCGCGCGCATCGGCCACGAAGAGCTCGAGCAACTGCTGCGCGGCTACGGCTGGACGCCGATCTTCGTCGAAGGCTCCGAGCCTGCCGCGATGCACGAGGCCATGGCCACCGCACTCGACACCGCGCTCGCGCACATCGCGCGCGCCCAGAACGACGCCCGCGCGCTCGGCGTGACCACGCGCCCCCGCTGGCCGATGATCGTGCTGCGCTCGCCGAAGGGTTGGACCGGGCCGAAGTGGGTCGACGGTCTGCCGGTCGAGGGCACGTTTCGGTCGCACCAAGTTCCGCTTTCAGACCCGGCCAAGAACCCCGAGCACCTGCGCCAGCTCGAAGAATGGTTGCTGAGCTACCGGCCCTCGGAGCTCTTCGATGCGCAAGGCCGCTTGATGCCGGCGCTCGCCGCGCTGGCACCGAAGGGCCTGCGCCGCATGGGCGCCAACCCGCACGCCAACGGCGGCGCCTTGCTGCGCGACCTGCACCTGCCCGACTTTCGCGAGTACGCGACCGAAGTGGTTGCACCGGGCGCGCCCGGCAAAGGCGATGCGCGCGCGCTCGGTGCCTTCTTGCGCGACGTGATCGCGTTCAACGACGCGCAGCGCAACTTCCGCGTCTTCGGCCCTGATGAGACGCTGTCGAACGGCTTGGGCGCCGTGTTCGAGGTGACGCGCCGGCAGTGGGAGGCCGAGACGATCGAGAACGACGAGTTCCTCGCGCCCACCGGCCGCGTGATCGAGATGCTCAGCGAGCACCAGTGCGAAGGCTGGCTCGAGGGCTACCTGCTGACCGGCCGGCACGGCCTGTTCAACTGCTACGAGGCCTTCATCCACCTGGTCGACTCGATGTTCAACCAGCACGCCAAGTGGCTCAAGGTGACGCGGCATTTGCCCTGGCGCCGGCCGATCGCCTCGCTCAACTACCTGCTGACATCGCACGTTTGGCGGCAAGATCACAACGGCTTCAGCCACCAGGACCCGGGCTTCATCGACCACGTGGTCAACAAGAAGGCCGAGGTGGTGCGCGTCTACCTGCCGCCCGACGCGAACTGCCTGCTCTCGGTGATAGACCACTGCCTGCGCAGCCGCAATTACGTCAACGTGGTCGTCGCCGGCAAGCACCCGGCCCCGCAGTGGCTGACGATGGACGCCGCGGTCGCGCACTGCACCGCGGGCCTCGGCATCTGGCAGTGGGCCAGCAACGACCAGGGCGTGGCGGCCGATGTCGTGATGGCCTGTTGCGGCGACGTGCCGACGCTCGAGACGCTGGCGGCGGTGAGCATCCTGCGCGAGATGCTGCCCGAGCTGAAGATCCGTGTCGTCAACGTCGTCGACCTGATGCGGTTGCAGCCGAGCACCGAGCACCCGCACGGCCTCTCCGATGCCGACTTCGACGAGTTCTTCACCACCGACAAGCCGGTCGTCTTCGCCTACCACGCCTACCCCGGCATGATTCATCGGCTGACGTATCGGCGTACCAACCACCGCAACATCCACGTCCGCGGTTACAAGGAAGAGGGCACGATCACCACCCCGTTCGACATGACGGTGCTCAACGACATGGACCGCTTCCACCTCGCGATGGCGGCCATCGACAGGCTGCCCGGCACCGGCGACAAGGGCGCGTACGCGAAGCAGTTGCTGCGCGCCAAGCTGGTGGCGCATCGGCTGCACATCAACGAGTTCGGGCAAGACATGCCGGAGGTGCGCGACTGGCGCTGGCCTGCGCGGGCTTGAGCTCAGCGCAGCAGCGCCAGCGTGTGGATCGCGATCATGCGTTCTTCGTCGGTCGGCACCACGGCGAGTTGCAGACGGCTGTCCGGCGCGTGGATCAGCGCGTGACCCGCCGCGTTGGCATCGTCGTCGAGTCGGGCACCGAGCCACGCGCAGCCGGCCACGATGCGCGCACGCACCGCGGCCGCGTGCTCGCCGATGCCTGCGGTGAAGACCAGCGCATCGATGCCACCCATCGCCGCCGCGAGGCCACCGATCTCGACCACGATGCGGTGCACGAACAGCTCGATCGCCTCGGCCGCATGCGGGCTGTGGCTCTCCAGCAGCACCGGCATGTCGCTGCTCAAACCCGAGACGCCGAGCAGCCCCGAGCGGTGGTACAGCAAGTCGCTCAGGCGCGCCGCGTCGTAGCGGTGATGCGCCATCAGGTACAGCAGCACGCCGGCATCGAGCGCGCCGCAGCGCGTGCCCATCACCAGGCCATCGAGCACCGAGAAACCCATCGTCGTGGCCACGCTGCGACCATTCGCCACGCCGCACAAACTGGCACCGTTGCCGAGGTGCGCGACCACCACCTTGCCACTTGCCGCAGGGCCCAGCACGCGCGGCAACTGCGTGGCCACGTACTCGTACGACAAGCCGTGGAAGCCGTAGCGCCGCACCCCCGCATCGGTGAGCTCGCGCGGCAGCGCGAAGGCCCGCGCCACGGCCGGCTGTGTGGTGTGGAACGCGGTGTCGAAGCAAGCGATCTGCGGCACGCCGGGCCAGCGGCGGCGCACCGCCGCCATCGGCTTCAGGTTGTGCGGCTGGTGCAGCGGCGCGAGCGGCACCAGGCCCTCGAGTTCGCGCAGCACCTCCTCAGTCACGACGACCGGGGCGGCGAAGCGCTCGCCGCCATGCACGACACGGTGGCCGACCGCGGCCGGCGCGAGCCCGCCGAGCCTGTCACCGAACCACGCGAGCACGCGGTCGAGCGCGCCGTCGTGGTCGAAGCCTTCGGCCGGCATCGCGCTCGTTGAGGTTTCGGTCGGCGCGCCGTCTCTCGTCTGCACATGCCACCCGACCGCGTCGCCCGCGGTGGCGATCCGGCCGTGCGCGCTGCGTTGCAGTGAGTCGTTCGCGCTGGACGGCTCGAACGCCGCGAACTTGATGCTCGACGAGCCCGCATTCAGAACCAGGATTTCACTCATCGCTTCATCGCTTCATCGTTCAGGTCAGCGCCGCGAAGCCGGCGGTCACGTCGAACAGCTCGTCGTCGATGCTGTTTTGCCGCACACGGTGGAACGTGGCCTGCAGGCTGCGCAGCATCTCGTCGATGTTCTTGTCGGCACGCTCCATCGCCGCGAGGCGGCTGGCGTTCTCGGCCGCCAGCGATTCAGCGCAGGCGCGGAACAGCGAGATGAACAGGTGTTCGCGCACGTACGCGCGCAGCGTGGCGCCCGCGTCCGGCATCTCGGCATCGTCCATCACTTCGGGCCGGGCGCCGGTGGGCCAGCGCAGCTCGGCCAGACCGCGCCGCCAGGTGTCGTCGAGCGGCAGCAGCCGTTGGCCGACCGGCGTGAACACCGAGCCCGCCTCGGGCCGGTTGTGAAACACGTAGACGCGGGCATGGCCACCGGCCGCGCGGTGCGCCTCGCTCTCGACCTGAATCTGCCCGACCAGCGGCGCGATGCCGGCCACCGAGCCCGGCACCTTGAACAGGCCGAGCATCGGCAGGCCGGCATCGGCCAAGCGCGCGTGAACGCGCTCGCCGACGGCCCAGTATTGGACGCGGCCAGCGCGGCCAGCGCCGACTCCCGGCAGGCGCGCGAGCGCATCGATGGCGTGCTCGGCGACGACCTCGTTGAACTGGCCGACGAGGCCCTGGTCGGAGCCGAACACGATGGCCGCCACCGCGCCGGCATCGCTCGCCTCGGCCGGTGCTCCCGATGCATCGACAGTCTCGGCGGCTTCTGCGGCCCTTGTGGCCTCACGCAGGCATGCGCCGAGGCCGAGCTCGACGCTGCGGTGGTAGTCGGCCAGCGCCAGCACCGCTTGCTCGTACTGGCCGATGCTCGAAGCCGCCAGCGCCTTCATCGTGCGCACCACCGACTGCAGGTCACCGGCGCTGCCGATCGTGCGGCGCAGGCTGGCGGTGCTGTCGCTCATGGCGTTGCGGCGGCCGACGCCGCCACGAACGGCGCCAGCGCCGCCCGAGCCACCGCGAGCACCGCCGCGCGGTCGTCGTCGGCCAGCGTCTCTGCCGTCTCGAAGCGCGCGCCGAGCTCGGCGGGCAGGCCGCGCGCGGCCGCGTCGACGGCGCGCTCGGCATCAAGCATGCGGTCCATCGGCACGGTGTCGAACAGGCCACCGGTCAGCGCGAGCAGGATGCCGATTTGCGCGGCCACCGGCACCGGGCTGTACTCGGGCTGCTTCAGGCAGGCGCGGACGCGCGTGCCGTGCTCGATCACCTGGCGCGTGTTGTCGTCGAGCCGCGCGCCGAAGCGGGCGAAGGTTTCCAACTCCTCGAACTGCGCATAGCCCAGCTTCAGGTCGCCCGCCACCGCGCGGTAGGCCGCGCGCTGCGCCTTGCCGCCCACGCGCGACACCGACTTGCCGACATCCACCGCCGGCAGTGTGCCGAGTTCGAACAGCGACGGCGAAAGGCAGATCTGCCCGTCAGTGATCGAGATCAGGTTGGTGGGAATGTAGGCCGACATGTCTTCGGCTTCGGTCTCGATGATCGGGAGCGCGGTGAGCGAGCCGCCGCCGAGCGCGTCGTTCAGGTGCGTGGCGCGTTCGAGCAGCCGCGAGTGGATGTAGAAGATGTCGCCGGGAAAGGCCTCGCGACCGGGCGGCCGGCGCAGCAACAGCGAGAGCTCGCGGTAGGCGCGGGCGTGCTGGGTCAGGTCGTCGTAGACGATCAGCACGTCGCGGCCGGCGGCCATGAAATGCTCGGCGATGGCGGTGGCGGCATACGGCGCGATGTAGATCAGCCCCGGCGGGTCGTTGCCCTCGGCGACCACGACCACGCAGTAGGCGAGCGCGCCCGCGTCGCGCAGCACCGCCACCGCCCTGGCCACGGCCGAGGCGCGCTGGCCGATGGCGCAGTACACGCAAATCACGTTCTGGTCGTGCTGGTTCAGGATGGTGTCGAGCGCGATCGTCGTCTTGCCAGTTTGCCGGTCGCCGAGGATCAGCTCGCGCTGGCCGCGGCCGATCGGAATCAGCGCATCGATCGCCTTGATGCCGGTCTGCAGCGGCACGGTGACCGGCGCGCGGTCCATGATCGCTGGCGCCGGCCGTTCGATCGGCAGGCGCGCTTCGCTGGTGATCGGGCCGCTGCCGTCGAGCGGCCGGCCGAGCGGGTCGACCACGCGGCCGAGCAGCGCGGCGCCCACGGCCACGTCCATCACGCGGCCGGTGCGCTCGACGTCGTCGCCCGCGAGCAGGCCGGCGTGGTCGCCGAGCAGCACGGTGCCGATGCTGTCTTCGTCGAGGTTGAAGGCGATGCCGTAGATGCCGCCGCGAAACTGCAGCAGCTCTTCGAACCCCGCGCCGGGCAGGCCCGATACCGTGGCAATGCCGGTGGACACGCTGACGAGCGTGCCCACCTCGCGCGCCACGAGCTGCGGCACGAAGGCCTCACGGCCGCGCGCGATGGCGGCGAACGCGTCGTCGAAGACAGCTTGCAGGGCTTGCGGCGCGGCGTTCATGAAGCGGCTGTCGCCGTGGGTGGGGCCGCCTGCTTCACAAGCGCGTCGACCCCCTTCTCGAGCGACTCGACGTGGTGCGCGATGCTCCACTCGAGCCGCTGCCCGCCCGCATTCAGCTGGATGCCGGCGACGAGGGCCGGTGCCAACTCGAAGCGCAGCGGCGCTTGCATGCCGAAGCCGTCGTTCAGCGCTTGCTGAATCGCCGTGCGCTGCGCTTCGGGCAGCTCGAAGGCGCTGCGCAGCCGGGCCAGCCCGGTGGCCGATGCGAGCGCCGCGGCGAGCCGTTCGCGCGCCGGCCCGTCGAGCGCGCGCAGGCGCTCGATGAAGACCGCGCAGACGCGTTCTTCCAAGCTGACCGACGCGAGCTCGGCCAAGGTTTCACGCGCAATGGCGAACACCTCTTGCCGCGCCCGCGCACCGAGCGCGTGGTGCAGCGCGTCGGCCTCGCCCTGCAGCGCGCCCTGGCGCTGCGCAGCGGCGGCGGCATCGGCGGCTTGCGAGGCCGCAGTCAGCAGCTTCTTGCGCTCGGCCGCGGCCTCTTCGGTGGCTTGCCCGAGGAGCCCGGCGCGTTGTGCGTCGAAGGCCTTGTTTTTCTCGGCGAACGCGTCACGCTCGACCCGCGCTTCTTTCTGCTTGGCCGCGGCATCGGCAAGTTCGGCGGCGATGTGCTTCTCGCGCGCATCGACCGCGGCGAACACCGGACGGTACAGGTAGCGCTGCATCAGCCACAAGAGCAGTGCGAAGTTGAGCGCCTGCGCGCCGACGGTGAACCAGTCGATCAACACGGGTCACTTGCCCACCGCGTGCACGGCCTGGATCGCCTGATTCCAGAACGGGTTCGCGAACAGCAAGATCATCGAGATCACGAAGCAGTAGATCGCGGTCGATTCGATCATCGCCAGGCCGACGAACAGCGTGCGGCTGATCGTGCCCGACGCATCGGGCTGCTGCGCCAGCGCCGTGAGCGCGACGGCCACGGCGCGGCCCTCGGCCAGCGCCGGGCCCATCGTGCCGAAGCCGGTGGTGAGACCGGCCATGACGATCGAGGCCACTGCGATCAGGGTGAGGCTGTCCATCGGGGTTCCTTCAAGGGTTGTCGAGCGTGGGGTTCGGGAGGGCTTGGGCCTCAGGCTCGCGCCGCGTGGCCGCGGCGATGTAGACGGCCGCGAGGACCGTGAAGATGTAGGCCTGCACCATGCCGGTCAGAAGGCCGAGCAGGGTCATCACGACCGGGAACAGAAACGGCGTGATCGTCAGCAGGATCGCGATGATCATCGCCCCGCTCATCATGTTGCCGAACAGCCGCACCGCGAGCGCGAGCGTGCGCGAGGCCTCGCCGATGAGGTTGAACGGCAGCATCACGGGAGTCGGCTCGAGGTAGGTCGCGAGGTAGCCGCGCAGGCCCTGGCTGCGGATGCCGAACAGCGGCACGGCCACGAGCACGCTCAGCGCCAACGCGGTGGTCGTCGAGAGCGAGCCGGTCGGCGGCTCGAAGCCGGGCAGCACCGTGCCGAGCGCGGCCAGCGCGAGAAACAGAAACAGCGTGCCGAGGAAGCCGATGAACCGGCGCGGCGACTTCAGCCCCACGTCTTCGATCTGCCCGGCGATGCCGATGACGACCATCTCGAGAACGTTTTGCCAGCGCGAGCGCGCCAGGCCGTGCGAGAGCCGCCGCGTGACCAGCGCCGAGCCGATCACCATCACCGCCATCAGTGCCCAGGTGAAGGCGATCGTGGCGTTGAGCGTGAAGAAGCCGTGCTGCCAGTAGACGATGAGGTCGGGTGTGATGTGCATGGGGTGGCCTACACGGGGGCCGCGGTTGTGACTGTGACATCGATTGCGGTTACTTTGGCGGCGGGTCGGGTCATCCGCGCGGTCAGCCGGGTGACGAGCGGGCGCGCCACCAGAAACCCGAGCAGGCACAGCGCCATGCGCTGCCACTCCGCGCCGCCGACCACATAGAAACCGGCCAGCGCGAACAGCGTGCGCAGCGCGAGGCTGGCGGTGAACCACAGGCCGGGCCGCGGCGAGCGCAGCGCGCGCCGAATCGTCCACCACAGCCCGCTGTAGAAGCCCGCGCCCAGCAGCAAGCCGAGCAGGCCGGCCACGAGCCATGTCAACACATGGCCTTCATTCATCGCCGTCGGCTTGCTCGTCGCGCATCGCGCGCTCTTCCTGCGAGACCCAGTACCAGGCGCTGGCACAGCCCGCGACCAGCCCGGCCACCAGCAGCGCCAGCGTCCACGAGTGGCCGCCAGGGTAGTGTTTGTCGAGCCAGAGCCCGAAGAAGGCACCGAGCAGCGTCGGTACCACGACCGACCAGCCGACCATGCCCATCACGCCCAACCCCGACCAGACCACCGGCGCGCCGATGCGCCGTGCGCGCAGCTTGCGGCGCGCGCTCGCCTCGACCCGCGCGGCGAGCGCCGGCTCCTCTTTCGCTGGTCGCCCGTAGGCGCGGTGGCCGGGGTCGTCAACCATGGCGCAGCGAGACGAAGCGGCGCATCAGGTCGGCCTCGACCCGCGCCATGGCCATGCGGGCGCTGCGCTGATGCTGATCGAGCGTGGCGAGCTCGCGCTCGACGGTTTCGCGCAGCAACGCGAGGTCGGTGCCGGCGATGGCGCGGCGCACCGACACCCTGACCTCGGCACCGGTCTTCACCAGCACGCCCGAATCGACGGCGACGAACACTTCGCCTTCGCCGAGCGACTCATACGTCAGGATGCCCTGGACGAGCGCCGCCACGCAGTCGAGTCGGCGCGGCCAAAAGCCCACTGCGCCCTGCGGCGTTTCGGCAACGATGCGCGATACACCGGCCCGATCGGCGAACACACGAAAGGGCAGCAACACCTTGAGGTGCATCGAATTCGCCGACAGCTCAGGCATTGGCTTCGGCCGGCTGCGCGGGCGCCTTGGCTTCGTCGACCTTGCCGATCATGTAGAGCGCGCTCTCGGGCACGCCCGCGAACTCGTCGCGCAGGATGCGCTCGCAGCCGTCGAGCGCATCGGCCAGGCTCACGAGCTTGCCGACGTGGCCGGTGAACTGGCCGGTAGTGAAGAACGGCTGCGTCAAAAAACGCTCGAGGCGCCGCGCCCGCGCGACCACCTTGCGGTCGTCGGGCGAGAGCTGCTCGAGGCCGAGCATCGCGATGATGTCTTTGAGGTCGTCGTACTGCGCCAGCGTGCGCCGGATCTCGCGCGCCAGCGCGTATTGACGCTCGCCGACGATGCCCGGCGTCGACATTTTCGAGCTCGACTGCAGCGGGTCGATCGCCGGGAACATGCCCTCGCTTGCTCGCTTGCGCGAGAGCACGATCGAGGCTGAAAGGTGCGAGAAGGTGTGCACGGCGGCCGGGTCGGTGAAGTCGTCGGCCGGCACGTAGACGGCCTGGATCGAGGTGATCGCGCCGGCCTCGGTGTTGGCGATGCGTTCTTCGAGCGCCGCGAGCTCGGTGCCCATCGTCGGCTGGTAGCCCAGGCGCGACGGGACCTGTCCGAGCAGGCCCGATACCTCGGAGCCGGCCTGGATGAAGCGAAAGATGTTGTCGACGAGCAGCAGCACGTCGCGGTGCTCGTCGTCGCGGAAGTACTCGGCCATCGTCAGCGCCGCATGGCCGATGCGAAAGCGGCTGCCCGGCAGCTCGTTCATCTGCGCGAACAGCATCACCATGTTGGGCAGCACGCCGGCGGCTTGCATGTCACGCCACAGTGCCTCGCCTTCGCGGCAACGCTCGCCGATGCCGCAGAAGATACTGACGCCTTCTTCGTGCCCGATCATGTTGTGGATCATCTCGGTCAGCAGCACCGTCTTGCCGACGCCGGCACCGCCGAACAGGCCCGCCTTGCCGCCACGCTCGAGCGGCACCAGCACGTCGATCATCTTGATGCCGGTCTCGAAGGTCTCGGAGCGGTTCGAGCGCGCGGCCAGCGATGGCGGCTCGCGGTGCACCGAGCGCCACTGCACCTCACTTCCCACATCACCCAGCGGCGCGCCGCCGTCGATGGTGTTGCCGAACACGTCGAACATGCGCGAGAGCGTGGCCCGGCCCACTGGTGCCATCAGCGGGCCGCCGGTGTCTTGCACCGCCATGCCGCGAGCGAGGCCTTGCGTCGGCGTGAGCGCGATGCCGCGAACGTGCTGCGCGTCGCGCTGCGCCATGACTTCGATGACGACGCTGTCGCCCGCGCCACCGCGCAGCAGCGAGCGGATCGAAGGCAAGCGGTGGTCGAAGCGCACGTCGACCACACTGCCACGCACCGCGACCACCACGCCGGTGTTGCGTGCGGCATCGGTCGCGCCGGGGTCGAGGGGGGTCATGAGTGGGCGAGAAGAGTTGGGCGCGGCGAGTTGGCACGAGCGCTGTGCTCGTCACTGACCACAGAATGCGCGGCCCCCTCGGCAGCGTCTGTGCGTCAGCGCACACGGTGCAGCGCCTAACCGGCCTGGGCTATAAGTTGAGACGGGAGGAGGGTGCGGTCGCGGTCCGGACAACTCCTTGCGCCATACCGCGCAGGCGCTCGCGCACGAGATACATTGGCAGCGCGCGATTGCGGTGAGCGTTAGCGCCAGGAGTACCGCCATGTTGAAGACACTCTGAGCATTGCTCCAGCCCAACGGACAGTTGCAGTTTCTCGACGGCACCGCCGATGCGGCGAACGCGCCTCGTCAAGTGTTGGTGACATGTACCGACGAAGCTGCCCGGAGCGACACCGCACTGAACGGCGCCGCGTTGAGCGAGCCGGCATTGGCGCAGGACTGGCTGCGCGACGAAGAGGAGGTGGCATGGGCCCATTTGCAATCCGGCAAGTGATCCTGTTGCCGTTTCCGTTTTCCGATCTTGAAGGCGGCTTACAACGCAACAGCCATGCGCGTGCCGAGGACCAACTTAAGTCTGAGCGGCACCAGCAGGTGGTTGAGTCTCGCGTGGCCATGGGCAAGGCGTTCACCTTCTGCCACACGCTCGACGAGGCCAAGGCGGTGAGATCGCGCACGAACTGGCCGAGAACCTGCGCAAGAACCTGCGCAAGAACCTGACCGTGGACTGGTCGGCGCGCGAGAGCGTGCAGGCCAAGCTGCGGCTGATGGTCAAACGCATTTTGCGCAAGTACAAGTACCCGCCGGATCAGCAGGATGCAGCGGTGGAGTTGGTGTTGCAGCAGGCGAAGGCGTTGGGTGAGGCTTGGGCCTGATGGGCGGCCATAATCCCCCGATGCCCGCGAAGCCCTCACCCTCAGCATCACCCTTCGATTGGCGTTGGCGCACGTCATTGGCCTGACCGACCTGTTGCGCCTGCCTGGGCGCTCAGGTTTCCACCCAGCACGTCGCGCCGGCCTCGCCAGCGACAGCAAAAGCGGGTCTCGACGCGGGTGTGAATCGTGGGTGACGAGCAAAACACCCAACGCAATCGACAGGGTAGAGCGCACATGCTGCTGATGATCGACAACTACGACAGTTTCACCTTCAACCTCGTGCAGTATTTCGCCGAGCTCGGCGAGGACGTGCGTGTGCTGCGCAACGACGAGATCGACGTGGCCGGCATCGGCGCGATGAAGCCGAGCAAGCTCGTGCTCTCGCCCGGCCCGTGCTCGCCGGCCGAGGCGGGCGTGTGCATCGCGGCGATCGAAGCGTTTATTGGCAAGCTGCCGATCCTCGGCGTGTGCCTCGGGCATCAGGCGATCGGTGCGGCGCTCGGCGGCAAGGTGGTTCGCGCAAAGGCGCAGATGCACGGCAAGACCGATGTGATCACGACCGACGAACGCGGCGTGTTCACCGGGCTGCCGCGCGAGTTCACGGTCACGCGTTACCACTCGCTGGTGATCGAGCGCGCCTCGCTGCCCGAGGTGCTCGACGTGACTTCGACGTCGCAAGACGGCGAGATCATGGGCGTGCGCCACCGTGAGCTCGCCGGCACGAAAACGCCGCTCGAAGGCGTGCAGTTCCATCCCGAATCGATCTTGACCGAGCACGGGCACGCGATGCTGAAGAACTTTTTGGAGCTGCGCGGATGAAGCTCGTCGACTTGCGCTCGGACACGGTCACGCAGCCCACACCAGCGATGCGCGCGGCGATGCTGGAAGCCCCGCTCGGCGACGACGTGTTCGGTGACGACCCGACCGTCAACGCGCTGCAGTCGCGCATCGCTGAACTGCTCGGCAAAGAAGCGGCGCTGTTCGTGCCCACTGGAACGCAGAGCAACCTCGTCGCGATCATGGGCCACTGCCAGCGCGGTGACGAATACATCGTCGGCCAGATGGCGCACACCTACCGGTGGGAAGGCGGCGGTGCCGCCGTGCTCGGCAGCGTGCAGCCGCAGCCGCTCGAGCAGCAGCGAGACGGCACGCTCGCGTTGACAGACATCGAGGCCGCGATCAAGCCCGACGATTCGCACTTCGCGCGCAGCCGGCTGCTCACGCTGGAGAACACGATCGGCGGCAAGGTGATGCCGATGGCCTACATCGCCGAGGCGACCGCGCTCGTGCGCCAGCGCGGCCTGGCGACGCACCTCGACGGCGCGCGCTTGTTCAACGCCGCCGTTGCGGGCGCCGCGGCGCGAGGCGGCGATCCGCGTACCGAGGCGCGCGAGATTGCCACGCACTTCGACAGCGTTTCGGTCTGCTTCTCGAAAGGGTTGGGCGCGCCGGCCGGTTCGGCGCTGGTCGGCTCGCATGAATTCATTCGTGGCGCGCACCGCTGGCGCAAGATGCTCGGCGGCGGCATGCGCCAATCGGGCATGCTTGCGGCCGCGGCGCTGCATGCACTCGACCACCACGTCGATCGGTTGGCCGCCGACCACGCGCTTGCGATGCGCCTGGCCGGAGGGCTCGCGGGCCTGCCCGGCATGAGTGTCGAGCCACCGCAAACCAACATCGTTTTCACCGAGCTGCAGGGCCCGCGTGCGGCCGGTCTGATCGAACACTTGAAGTCGCGCGGCGTGCTGGTCACGGGTTCGTTCTATGGCCAAAGCAGCCGGCTGCGTTTCGTCACGCACCTCGATGTCGATGCAGCCGGCGTCGACCGCGCGGTCGCTGCGGTGCGCGAACACCTGACTGCCTGAGGAAGCAACACCATGATCACCGACCTCGACGCGCTGACGCGCACGATCGACCACCGCGAGATCTTCCACGACGAGATGCTGGCGCTGGTGCGCCGCATCATGAGCGGCGAAATGTCGCCGGTGATGATGGCGGCGCTGCTTGTTGGCTTGCGCGTCAAGAAAGAAACGATCGGCGAGATCACCGCAGCCGCGCAGGTGATGCGCGAGTTCTCGACCAAGGTGCACGTGCCCGACCGCACGCACTTGGTCGACATCGTCGGCACCGGCGGCGACGGCTCGCACACGTTCAACATCTCGACCTGCAGCATGTTCGTGGCCGCCGCGGCCGGCGCGCGCGTGAGCAAGCACGGCAACCGCAGCGTCAGCAGCAAGTCGGGCAGCGCCGATGTGCTCGAAGCATTCGGCGTGCCGCTCAACCTGACGCCCGCCGCGATCGCGCAGTGCATCGAAGACACCGGCATCGGTTTCATGTTCGCGCCGAACCACCACCCGGCGATGAAAAACGTGGCGCCGGTGCGCAAGGAACTGGGCATCCGCACGATCTTCAACATCCTCGGGCCGCTGACGAACCCGGCCGATGCACCGAACATCCTGATGGGCGTGTTCCACCCCGATCTGGTCGGCATCCAGGTGCGCGCGCTGCAGCGGCTCGGCGCCGAGCACGCGGTGGTGGTCCACGGGCGCGACGGCATGGACGAAGTCTCGCTCGGCGCTGCGACGATGGTGGGCGAGTACAAGGACGGCGGCATTCACGAGTACGAGATTCACCCGGAAGACTTCGGCTTGACGATGTCGAGCAACCGCGCGCTGAAGGTCGAGACGCCGGCGCAGTCGATGGCGCTGCTCCGCTCGGTGTTGACCAACGAGCCCGGCGCGGCGCGCGACATCGTGATGCTCAACGCCGGCGTGGCACTGTACGCCGCGAACGTGGCGGTGACGATGGCGGGCGGCGTGGCACTCGCACGCGAGGCGCTCGCGTCGGGCAAGGCCAAGGCGAAGCTCGAACAGTTCATCGCGCGCACCAGGGAGTTGGCGCCGAAATGAGCCGCCGCGCCGGCCGCCCCAAGCAAGGCTGCTCCCCTCGGGGGACCGGTCGATGTTCCCATCGGACGAAGGGGTTCTATGACTGACATCCTCGACAAGATCGTCGCGGTGAAGCGCGACGAGATTTCGCAGGCGAGGCGCCAGCGCGATCTGGCGTCGGTGCGGCGCGACGCCGAGCAACTCGGCGGCCAGCGCGATTTCGTCGGCGCTGTTCGCAAGAAGATCGCCGCGGGCCAGGCCGGCGTGATCGCCGAAGTCAAGAAGGCGAGCCCGAGCAAGGGCGTGCTGCGCGAAAATTTCGTGCCGGCCGCAATCGCCGAAAGCTACGAGACGCACGGCGCCGCGACCTTGAGCGTGCTGACCGACGTGAACTTTTTTCAGGGCAGCGCGGCCTTTCTGCGCGAGGCGCGCGCCAACTGCAGCCTGCCGGTGTTGCGCAAAGATTTCATGGTCGATGCATACCAGGTGTTCGAGGCGCGCGAGATGGGCGCCGACTGCATCTTGCTTATCGCAGCCGCCATCGACGATGCGCTGATGGCCGACCTCGAAGCCCAGGCCCACGCGCTCGGCATGGCGGTGTTGGTCGAGGTGCACGACGGCGCAGAGCTCGACCGCGCGCTGCTGCTGAAGACGCCGCTGGTCGGCATCAACAACCGCAACCTGCGCACCTTCGAAGTCACGTTGCAAACCACGCTCGATTTGCTGCCGCGCGTGCCGGCCGACCGCTTGCTGGTCACCGAAAGCGGCATCGCCGGTCGCGGCGATGTCGACCGCATGCGAGACGCGAACGTGCACGCGTTTCTGGTCGGCGAAGCGTTCATGCGTGCGCCCGACCCGGGCAAGGCGCTCGCCGAACTGTTCGGCTGACCGTGGCGCAGGCAGGGCTGTTTGAGGGCGACCCGGCCGACAACCGGCTGCGCGAGCCGCTGGCGGAGTCGTTCGATCGCGTGCCGCCGGCTTGGCGCTCGGTGACCGACGCATTCGTTCGCAGCGATGAGGGTCGAGCGCTTGCTGCGTTTGTCGACGAGCGCGTGCGCGACGGTGCGGTTGTTTACCCGGCCCGAGTGTTCCGTGCCCTCGAACTCGCAACGCCCGACGAGGTGCGCGTGGTGATCCTCGGGCAAGACCCGTATCACGGCGCTGGCCATGCGCAAGGTTTGGCCTTCTCGGTTGCGCCGGGTCAAAAAAAGATTCCACCGAGCCTGCGCAACATTCTGCAAGAGGTGGCCGCCGACACCGGCGCGCCTTCGTGCTGCCGGGACGACCTGAGCGACTGGGCGGGGCAAGGCGTGTTGCTGTTGAACAGCGTGCTGACGGTCGAAGACGGTGCCCCGCAAAGCCACTCCGGTCGCGGCTGGGAAATGCTGACCGACGCGCTGCTGGCTTTTGTGGCGGCCCGACCCGTGCCGGCGGTGTTCATGCTCTGGGGTGCCTCGGCGCAGCGCAAACGGCCGCTCATCGAGCGCTCCGGGCTGGCGCACCTCGTGTTGCAGGCGAATCACCCGTCGCCGCTGTCTGCCAACCGCCCACCGGTGCCCTTCACCGGCTGCCGACATTTCAGTCGCACGAATGCGTTTTTGTCCGAACGGCACTCGGACGGCGCTCCGATTCGCTGGTGACGACGGGCCGAGAATCCGACACTTTGGCTGCTATACTTCGCGGTTCATCTTGGAGGGGTGGCCGAGTGGTTAATGGCAGCAGACTGTAAATCTGCCCTCTAACGAGTACGCTGGTTCGAATCCAGCCTCCTCCACCAAGACGAGCGAGGGGTCGGGCCAAAAAAATCACGGGAAGTACGCGGGAGTAGCTCAGTTGGTAGAGCATTTGCCTTCCAAGCAAAATGTCGCGAGTTCGAGACTCGTCTCCCGCTCCAGCGCTGCAAAAAAATCAGAGTCATTAGAGGTTTGGTCGACGGCGCCGCCAAACCTGTACTGATTTTGATGTGATCAGTGCCCATGTGGCTCAGTGGTAGAGCACTCCCTTGGTAAGGGAGAGGTCGCGCGTTCGATCCGCGCCATGGGCACCAAGCCCCAACTGGAGATCTTGAAATGGCAAAAGGCAAATTCGAGCGCAAGAAGCCGCACGTCAACGTCGGCACGATTGGTCACGTCGACCACGGCAAGACCACGTTGACGGCTGCGATCACGACGGTGCTCAGCAAGCTCTTCGGCGGCGAAGCCAAGGCGTACGACCAGATCGACGCGGCACCCGAAGAAAAGGCCCGCGGCATCACCATCAACACTGCGCACGTCGAATACGAGACCAAGAACCGGCACTACGCCCACGTCGACTGCCCCGGGCACGCCGACTACATCAAGAACATGATCACCGGCGCCGCCCAGATGGACGGCGCCATTCTGGTCTGTTCCGCTGCTGACGGCCCCATGCCCCAAACCCGTGAGCACATCCTGCTTGCCCGCCAGGTCGGCGTCCCGTACATCATCGTCTTCCTCAACAAATGCGACATGGTCGACGACGCCGAGTTGCTCGAACTCGTCGAAATGGAAGTGCGCGAGCTGCTCGACAAATACGAATTCCCCGGCGACTCGACCCCCATCATCCACGGCAGCGCCAAGCTGGCCTTGGAAGGTGACAAAGGCGAACTCGGCGAACAAGCCATCCTCAAGCTCGCAGAAGCCCTCGACACCTACATCCCGCAGCCCGAGCGCGCCATCGACGGTGCCTTCCTGATGCCCGTCGAAGACGTCTTCAGCATCTCCGGTCGCGGCACCGTCGTCACCGGCCGAGTCGAGCGTGGCATCGTCAAAGTCGGCGAAGAAATCGAGATCGTCGGCATCACCCCGACCCAAAAGACCACCTGCACCGGCGTCGAGATGTTCAGGAAGCTGCTGGATCAAGGCCAAGCGGGCGACAACGTCGGCATTTTGCTCAGAGGCACCAAGCGCGAAGACGTGCAGCGCGGCCAGGTGCTGTGCAAGCCCGGATCGGTCAAGCCGCACACCCACTTCACCGCCGAGATCTACGTGCTGAGCAAAGAAGAAGGCGGGCGCCACACGCCGTTCTTCAACAACTACCGGCCGCAGTTCTACTTCCGCACGACCGACGTGACCGGTGCGGTCGAGTTGCCCAAGGACAAGGAAATGGTCATGCCGGGCGACAACGTCAGCATCACCGTCAAGCTGATCAACCCGATCGCGATGGAAGAAGGCCTGCGCTTCGCCATCCGTGAAGGCGGCCGGACTGTCGGCGCCGGGGTCGTGGCCAAGATCATCGAATAAGGCGGAACCATCATGCAAAAGCAAAAGATCCGCATCCGCCTCAAGGCATTCGACTACAAGTTGATCGACCAATCGGCCCTCGAAATCGTCGAAACCGCCAAGCGCACCGGCGCGATCGTCAAGGGCCCGGTCCCGCTGCCGACGCGCATGCAGCGTTTCGACATCCTGCGTTCGCCGCACGTCAACAAAACCTCACGTGACCAGTTCGAGATTCGCACGCACCAGCGGCTGATGGACATCGTCGATCCGACCGACAAAACGGTCGACGCGCTGATGAAGCTCGACCTGCCGGCTGGCGTCGACGTGGAAATCAAGCTGCAGTAAACCTGCCATCAACGCCCCGCCCGAGAGCTGGCACTTGCGGCTTCATTCGCAAGTGCTAAACTCGCAGGCTTTTCCGCTGGCACAGCTTCGGTTGCGCGAGACGAGAAACTTATCAACCCGACCAATCGATGTCGGGCTCGTGAACAAAGGCTCGAATCGCCGCACAAGCGACAGAGCTGGAGAAAACATATGACGACAGTCAATCCAGGCCATCGCCTCGGTTTGCTGGGCCGCAAGGTGGGGATGATGCGCATCTTCACGGACGATGGCGATGCCATTCCCGTGACGGTGCTCGACGTGTCCAATAACCGCGTCGCCCAGATCAAGACCGAGCAGATCGACGGCTACAGCGCCATCCAGGTGGCGTTCGGCGAGCGCAAGGCGTCTCGCGTGTCCAAGCCCGAAGCGGGTCACTTCGCCAAGGCGGGTGTTGAGGCCGGCGAGATCCTCCAAGAATTCCGTGTCGCCGCTGAGGTGGCTGCCGAATACAAGCCGGGCGCGCACGTCGTGCCTGCCGGTGTATTCGCAGTCGGCCAGCTCGTCGATGTGCAAGGCACCTCGATCGGCAAAGGCTTCACCGGCACGATCAAGCGCCACAACTTCAAGTCGCAACGCGCGTCACACGGCAACAGCCGTTCGCACAACGTGCCCGGCTCGATCTCGATGGCACAGGACCCAGGGCGCGTGTTTCCGGGCAAGAAAATGTCCGGCCAGCGCGGTCACGTGACCAAGAGCGTCCAGAACCTCGACATCGTCCGCATCGACGAAGCCCGGCAGCTGTTGCTGGTGCGCGGCGCCGTGCCGGGGCACAAGAATGCTCACGTCGTCGTCAGCCCCGCGATCAAGGTCAAGGTGAGGCGCGAAGGCGTTGCCGCCCCGATCGCCGCGCCCGCGAAAGGAGCGAAGTAATGCAGCTCGAACTCCTCAACGAACAAGGCCAGCCCACGTCGAAGGTCGACGCACCTGACACGCTGTTCGGTCGTGAGTACAACGAAGCCCTAGTGCACCAGATCGTCGTGGCTTTTCAGGCCAACGCGCGTCAAGGCACGCGCGCACAGCTCGACCGGGCGATGGTCAAGCACTCGACGAAGAAGCCGTGGCGCCAAAAAGGCACCGGCCGCGCACGCGCCGGCATGACCTCGTCGCCGCTGTGGCGCGGAGGTGGTCGGATTTTCCCGAACAGCCCGGACGAAAACTTCACGCAAAAGGTCAACAAGAAGATGTACCGCGCCGGCATGGCGGCGATCTTTTCGCAGCTGGTCCGCGAAGGCCGTTTGGCCGTCGTCGATTCGCTGACCGTCGACTCGCCGAAGACCAAAGCGCTCGCCGCCAAGTTCAAGGCGATGGGCCTCGATTCGGTGCTGGTCATTACCGACCGGCTCGATGACAACCTTTTGATGGCTTCGCGCAACCTGATCAATGTGCTCGTCGTCGAGCCGCGTCACGCCGACCCGCTGGCACTCGTGCACTTCAAGAAAGTGCTCGTGACCAAGGCGGCGGTCGAGCAACTCAAGGAGATGCTGGCATGAGCACGTCATCCGAAAAGTCGGCCGTCACGGCTGCGAAAGTCGTGCGCCCGAAGCACGCCGCCGACCGCCTGGCGCAAGTGTTGATCGCCCCGATCGTGTCCGAGAAGGCAACGATGGCCGCCGAGAAGCACAACCAGGTGTTGTTCAAGGTGATGCGCGATGCCACCAAGCCCGAAATCAAAGCGGCCGTTGAGCTGATGTTCAAGGTCGAGGTCGAGTCCGTTTCGACCGTGATCCAAAAAGGCAAGGTCAAGCGTTTCGGCAAGTCGATCGGCCGCCGCGACCACGTCAAGAAGGCGTATGTGTCGCTCAAAGCGGGCCAAGAGCTCAACTTCTCCGGGGAGGCAGCGTAATGCCTGTCATCAAGATCAAGCCGACTTCGCCAGGCCGCCGTGGCGTGGTGAAGGTGGTGCACCCGCATCTGTACAAGGGCAAGCCCGAGGCATCGTTGCTCGAGCCTCAAATGCAGAACGCCGGCCGCAACAACAACGGTCACATCACGATTCGCCATCGCGGCGGTGGTCACAAGCACCACTACCGCATCGTCGACTTCGTGCGCAACAAAGACGCGATCCCGGCGAAGGTCGAGCGCATCGAGTACGACCCGAATCGCACGGCGCACATTGCGCTGGTCTGCTACGCTGATGGCGAGCGCCGCTACATCATCGCGCCACGTGGCCTCGAAGTCGGTGCCACGGTTCTGAGCGGCGCCGAAGCGCCGATCAAGGCCGGCAACACGCTGCCGATCAAAAACATCCCGGTGGGCTCGATCATCCACGCGATCGAGATGTTGCCCGGCAAGGGCGCGCAGATCGCGCGATCGGCCGGCACCTCGGCCACGCTGCTGGCACGTGAAGGCATCTACGCGCAGGTTCGTTTGCGGTCGGGTGAGGTTCGCAAGATTCACATCGACTGCCGCGCGACCATCGGTGAAGTCTCCAACGAAGAGCATCAGCTGCGCCAGTACGGCAAGGCTGGCGCGATCCGTTGGAGGGGCATCCGTCCGACGGTTCGTGGCGTCGCCATGAACCCGGTGGATCACCCGCACGGTGGTGGTGAAGGTCGTACCGGTGAGGGCCAGGCGCCTGTGTCTCCGTGGAACACGCTGACCAAGGGCTACCGCACTCGCAACAACAAGCGCACGCAGACGATGATCGTCGCGCGTCGCAAGAAATAACAGGAGCGAGCCATGACGCGTTCACTCAAGAAGGGCCCGTTCGTCGACCATCACCTTCAAGCGAAGGTCGAAAAAGCGGTTGCCATCAAAGACAAGAAGCCGATCAAGACCTGGTCGCGCCGCTCGACGATCCTGCCCGATTTCATCGGCATCACGATCGCCGTGCACAACGGCAAGCAGCACGTGCCGGTCTACATCACCGACCAGATGGTCGGCCACAAGCTCGGTGAATTTGCGCTGACCCGCACGTTCAAGGGGCATCCGGCCGACAAGAAGGCCAACAAGAAATAAGGATGACGACGATGGAAACCAAATCGATCGTCCGTGGCGTTCGCCTGTCTGCCGACAAGGGTCGGCTGGTGGCCGATCTGGTCCGCGGCAAGAAGGTGGACCAGGCGCTCAACATCCTGACCTTCACTCAAAAGCGCGCTGCCGGCATCATCAAGAAGTGTCTCGAGTCCGCGATCGCGAACGCCGAGCACAACGACGGTGCCGACATCGACGAGTTGACCGTGAAAACGATCTTCGTGGAGCAAGGCACCACGTTGAAGCGTTTTTCCGCACGTGCCAAGGGCCGCGGAAACCGCATCAGCAAGCCGACCGCGCACATCTACATCACCGTCGGCAACTAAAGGCAAACACCATGGGACAAAAGATTCACCCAATCGGGTTTCGCCTGCCGGTCACGCGCAACTGGTCCTCGCGTTGGTACGCGTCGAACAAGAACTTCGCGACCATGCTGGCCGAAGACCTCCGCGTTCGCGAATACCTGAAGGTCAAGCTGAAGAGCGCGGCCGTCTCGCGCATCCTGATCGAGCGCCCTGCCAAGAACGCACGCATCACCATCTACTCGGCGCGTCCGGGCGTGGTGATCGGCAAGAAGGGCGAGGACATCGAGAGCCTCAAGGCTGAATTGACACGCCGCCTCGGGGTGCCGGTCGCCGTCAACATCGAAGAAGTGCGCAAGCCCGAAGTCGATGCGCAGTTGATCGCCGACAGCATCACACAGCAACTCGAGAAGCGCATCATGTTCCGCCGGGCCATGAAGCGCGCGATGCAAAACGCGATGCGCCTGGGCGCGCAGGGCATCAAGCTGATGTCGTCGGGCCGCCTGAACGGCATCGAAATCGCACGTTGCGAGTGGTACCGCGAAGGTCGCGTGCCGCTTCACACTCTGAAAGCCGACATCGACTACGGCTTTTCGGAGGCCAAGACCACCTACGGCATCATCGGCGTGAAGTGCTGGGTCTACCGTGGCGATCGCCTTGCCAACGGCGACTCGCCGGGCATCGTGACCCCTCCGGGCGCCGAGGACGATCGCCGTGGCCCGCGTCGCGGCCCGCCGCGGGGTCCGGGCGGTGCGCCGGCTGGGCGCGGTGGTCGTCCAGGCGGTGGCACCGGCGGCAATTTCGATCGCGGCGCGCCGCGCACCGATCGCCCAGCAGAAGCTGGCGCCGCCGCTGGAGTTGCTACGGCGGCAGCGCCATCCGGCGATGCACCGAAGACACCGGCAGTCAAGCGTGTTCGCAAGGCGGCAGCACCCGATGCTGCCCCGAGCGCCACGCCCGACGCCAAAGGAGAATAGTCATGCTGCAACCTGCACGCAGAAAATACCGAAAAGAACAGAAGGGCCGCAACACCGGCGTCGCCACCCGTGGCGCAGCGGTGTCGTTCGGCGACTTCGGCCTCAAGGCCACAGAGCGTGGCCGGCTGACCGCGCGCCAAATTGAGGCCGCTCGCCGCGCTATTTCACGTCACGTGAAGCGCGGGGGTCGCATCTGGATCCGCATCTTCCCGGACAAGCCGATCTCGCAGAAACCGGCTGAAGTTCGGATGGGCAACGGCAAGGGCAACCCCGAGTACTACGTTGCGGAGATTCAGCCGGGCAAGGTCTTGTACGAGATCAACGGCGTGGCCGAGGAGCTCGCCCGCGAGGCGTTCACGCTGGCCGCTGCAAAGCTGCCGCTCAAGTGCACCTTCGTGATGCGCCAGGTCGGCGCATAAGGAGAACACCCATGAAAGCATCTGAACTCCGCACCAAGGATGTCGCAGGTCTCCAAAAAGAGATCGGCGACCTGCTGAAGGCCCACTTTGGCCTGCGCATGCAAAAGGCGACGCAGAACCTGAGCAACCACACCCAGCTGGGCAACACGCGCCGCGACATCGCGCGCGCCAAGACCGTGCTGGCACAAAAGAAGAAGGAATCCGCGAAATGAGCGAGCAGCAAACCATCGCCGCCGCCGTGCCTGTCGCCCCGGAAGCCAAGGTAAAGAACACCCGCACCCTGGTTGGCAAGGTCGTCAGCGACAAGCGATCGAAAACCATCACGGTCCAGATCGAGCGCCGCACGAAACACGAGTTGTACGGCAAGATCGTCGCGCGCTCGAGCAAGTACCACGCGCACGACGAGAACAACGAGTACAAGATGGGCGACGTGGTCGAGATCGCAGAAACGCGTCCGATCTCCAAGACCAAGGCTTGGACCGTGACCCGCCTCGTGCAGAAAGCAATCGTGGTTTAAGCCACTGCGATCGCGCCGAACGGTCGGACCGCTGATACTGGCGTCCGGCCGTTTTTCTTGTTCGACTCACTTCATCAGGAGACATGCACATGTTGAAAGTTGGCGACAAACTGCCCGCGGGCAGCCTCTCGGAATTTGTCGAGGTCGAAGGCAACGGTTGCTCACTCGGGCCGAACGCGTTCGAACTTGAAAAAGCCACCGCCGGCAAAAAGATCGCGGTATTTGCGCTGCCCGGCGCCTACACGCCGACCTGCTCGGCCAAGCATGTGCCTGGCTATGTCGACAAGGCCGAAGCACTGAAGGCGGCCGGCGTCGACGAGATTTGGTGTGTGTCGGTCAACGACGCTTTCGTCATGGGCGCTTGGGGTCGCGACCAACATACCGCCGGCAAGGTGCGAATGATGGCCGATGGCAGCGCTGACTTCGCCAAGGCCACCGGTCTGACGCTCGACCTGACGTCGCATGGCATGGGCATGCGCTCCAGCCGTTACTCGATGTTGCTCGTCGACGGCGTGGTTAAAACACTCAACGTCGAAGCCCCTGGCAAGTTCGACGTGAGCGACGCCGACACGATGTTGGAGCAGGTCAGGCAAGTTTTGGCCTGAAGCCATTGACGCAGCATTGAGAGGTGCTGCATAATCCAGGGCTTCGCCGAATCCGGCCGCCAGCTCGTTCGAGCCAGCATCGGTTTCGAATCTGACGATTCTTTTGCCCACACGCGGGCCCAAGACTGATCGCCAACTCTGGGAAACCAGATTGCCGGGATACCGGATGGCCATCAAGTTGGGGACAGGACAACATGATTCAAATGCAATCGCGACTCGACGTCGCGGACAACACTGGCGCGAAATCCGTCATGTGCATCAAGGTGCTCGGCGGCTCGAAGCGTCGATACGCCGGCATCGGTGATGTGATCAAGGTCAGCATCAAAGAAGCTGCGCCGCGCGCCCGGGTGAAAAAGGGCGAGGTCTACAGCGCCGTCGTCGTTCGGACTGCCAAAGGCGTGCGCCGTCAAGATGGTTCGCTCGTCAAGTTCGACGGCAATGCTGCCGTGCTGCTCAACGCCAAGCTCGAGCCGATTGGCACGCGCATCTTCGGGCCCGTGACGCGCGAACTGCGCACCGAGCGCTTCATGAAGATCGTCTCGCTCGCACCTGAAGTGCTCTGAGTCTGGGTTGATCCAGAGAACCAACCTAGAGATACGGGACAGGCCATGAACAAGATTCGCAAAGGCGACCAGGTCATCATCTTGACCGGCCGCGACAAGGGCAAGCGCGGTGCCGTGCTGCAACGCGTTGACGAAGAGCGCATCCTCGTCGAAGGTGTCAACGTGGTGAAGAAACACGTCAAGCCGAACCCGATGAAGGGCACGACTGGCGGCGTCGTCGACAAGACCATGTCGATCCACCAGTCGAACGTCGCCATCTTCAATGCCGCGACCGGCAAGGCCGACCGCGTCGGCATCAAGCTCGGCGCCGATGCCAAGACGAACAAGATCACGCGTGTGCGTGTCTTCAAGTCGAGCGGCGTCGAGATCAAGGCCTAAGGGGTTCACATGGCTACAAAGCAAAAAGCAGTCGACACCGGCAACAGTTCCGCGCCTCCCAAGGTCGCACGTCTGCAGGCAATTTTCCGCGACAAGATTTCGGGCGAACTGATCGAAAAGTTCGGCTACAGGTCGCCGATGCAAGTGCCGCGCATCACCAAGATCACGCTCAACATGGGTGTGAGCGAGGCAGTGTCTGACAAGAAGGTCATGGACCACGCTGTCAGCGACTTGACCAAGATCGCCGGTCAACGGCCGGTCGTCACCAAGTCGAAGAAAGCGATCGCCGGATTCAAGATTCGTGACGGCGTACCCATCGGTTGCATGGTCACCTTGCGCGGCGTGCAGATGTACGAATTCCTCGACCGATTCGTCACCATCGCGTTGCCGCGTGTACGCGACTTTCGCGGCATCTCGGGTCGGGCGTTCGACGGCCGTGGAAACTACAACATCGGCGTCAAGGAGCAGATCATCTTTCCTGAAGTCGACTACGACAAGATCGATGTGCTGCGTGGCCTGAACATCAGCATCACGACGAGCGCGAAGAACGACGAAGAAGCCAAGGCGCTTCTGACCGCGTTCAAATTCCCGTTCAAGAACTGAAGGACCGCTCCGTGGCAAAAACTTCTCTCATTCAGCGCGAACTCAAGCGCACCCTGTTGGTGGCCAAGTACGCGAAAAAGTACGCGGAGCTCAAAGGTACTGCCAACGACGCGAAGAAGTCCGACGAAGAGCGCTATGCCGCTCGCCTTGAACTGCAAAAGCTTCCGCGCAATGCCTATCCGACCCGCCAGCGCAACCGCTGCGAGTTGACCGGGCGTCCACGTGGCACCTTCCGTAAGTTCGGTCTCGGCCGCAACAAGATTCGCGAACTGGCGTTCAAGGGCGACATCCCTGGCGTCGTCAAGGCCAGCTGGTAAGTCCGCTCTTACCAAATCTGACCTGATCAGGAGATATTTCAAATGAGCATGAGTGATCCTATCGCCGACATGCTGACCCGCATCCGCAACGCGCAGATGGTTCAAAAGGTCAGTGTGGCGATGCCAGCGTCGAAGTTGAAGACCGCGATCGCGGAGGTCTTGAAGGCCGAAGGTTACATCGATAACTTCGCGATTCGCGGTGAGCCGACCAAGCCGCAACTCGAAATCGCGTTGAAGTATTACGCCGGTAAGCCCGTGATCGCGCACATCGAGCGCGTCAGCCGTCCCGGACTGCGTGTCTACAAGGGTCGCCACGACATCCCGAACGTGATGAACGGTCTGGGTGTGGCGATCGTGACCACGCCGAAGGGTGTGATGACCGATCGCAAGGCGCGCCAAGCCGGTATTGGCGGCGAAGTGCTTTGCTACGTGTCGTAAGGAGCAACGGTCATGTCACGCGTAGGAAAAATGCCGCTGCCACTCCCGAAGGGTGTGGATGTGTCGGTCACCGCTGAGAAAATCAGCGTCAAGGGTTCGCTCGGAACTTTGGTTCGTGCTGCCGATCCGCTGGTCGCTGTCAAAACCGAAGATGGCAAGCTGATGTTCTCGCCAGCGAACGAATCGGTCGAGGCCGATGCGATGTCCGGCACCATGCGCGCGCTGGTCGCGAACATGGTCAACGGCGTCAGCAAGGGCTTCGAAAAGAAGCTATCGCTGGTCGGCGTCGGCTATCGCGCTGCTGCCGTCGGCGCCAAGCTGAACTTGCAGATCGGTTTTTCGCACCCGGTCGCCAAAGACATGCCCGAAGGCGTGAAGGTGGCGTGCCCGACGCAAACCGAAATCATCATCTCTGGTCCTGACCGGCAGGTGGTGGGTCAGATTGCTGCTGAAGTCCGCGCAATCCGGCCGCCGGAGCCCTATAAGGGCAAGGGCATTCGTTACGTCGGCGAAAAGGTCGTCATCAAAGAGACCAAGAAAAAATAAGGGGCTACGACATGTCACTGAACAAAAAAGACCAGCGCGTTCGTCGCTCCCGCCAGACTCGCGCGCGCATTGCGGTGCAGCGCGTCGCGCGGTTGTCGGTGTACCGCACCAACCTGCACATCTACGCCAGCGTCATCTCCGACGACGGCGCCACGGTGCTGGCGAGCGCATCGACCGCTGAAGCCGACGTCCGCAAGGAGCTGGCCGGCGAGTCGAAGACGGCAGGCAAGGGCGGCAACGTCGTTGCCGCTGCGATCATCGGAAAGCGCATCGCCGAAAAGGCGAAGGCGGCCGGCATCGACAAGGTCGCGTTCGACCGCGCAGGTTTTGCGTACCACGGCCGCGTCAAGGCGTTGGCTGAAGCCGCTCGCGAAGCTGGCCTGCAATTCTAAGAATCCAGGCCTCCAAGGAATCAAGATGGCAAAGTTTCAACCCCGCGCTCAGACCGAAGGCAACGACGACGGTCTGAAGGAAAAGATGATCGCGGTCAACCGCGTCACGAAGGTGGTCAAAGGCGGCCGCACGCTGAGCTTCGCCGCACTCACCGTCGTCGGTGATGGTGATGGCCGCATCGGCATGGGCAAGGGCAAGGCGAAGGAAGTTCCTGTTGCCGTGACCAAGGCCATGGAATCGGCCCGTCGCAACATGATCAAGGTTTCGTTGAAGAACGGCACGATCCAGCACAAGGTCATCGGTGAGCATGGCGCGTCGCGCGTGCTGATGGCGCCGGCCAAGCCGGGTGACGGCATCATCGCCGGCGGCCCGATGCGCGCTGTGTTCGAAGTGATGGGCGTGACCGACATCGTCTGCAAGAGCCTCGGTTCGTCGAATCCGTACAACCTGGTTCGCGCGACGCTCGACGCACTCAAGCACACCAGCACCCCGGCCGAGATCGCTGCCAAGCGCGGTCTGACAGTCGAAGAGCTGTTCGGCTGAACGGCGGAGAAACATCATGGCGACCAAAGAAGCTACCGTTAGCCAATCAACGCAGAAGAGCACCGTCAGCATCAAGCTGGTGCGCAGCATCAATGGCACCCGCGAGTCGCACCGTGCGACCGTGCGTGGCCTCGGCCTGCGCAAGCTCAACAGCGAATCGACGCTCGAAGACACGCCTGCCGTGCGCGGCATGATCAACAAGGTTTCGTACCTGGTCAAGGTGCTTTGAGCGCTGAACTCGGCGCTCATATGAAGGATATTCACATGGAACTGAACACCATCAAGCCGGCACTCGGCTCGAAACATTTGAGGCGTCGAGTCGGCCGTGGCATCGGCTCCGGTCTGGGCAAGACCGCAGGTCGCGGCCACAAGGGCCAAAAGTCGCGTTCTGGCGGCTACCACAAGGTCGGCTTCGAAGGCGGCCAAATGCCGCTGCAACGTCGCCTGCCCAAGCGCGGCTTTAAGTCGCACCTGCTGCAATTCAATGCCGAGATCAACCTGACCGACTTGCAAAAGCTCGGTGCGGCCGAGGTCGACATCTTGACGCTCAAGCAGGCGCGTCTCGTTGGTGAGTTGGCGAAGGTCGTCAAAGTCATCAAGTCGGGCGAACTGACGATGGCGGTGGTGCTCAAGGGCATCGGCGCAACGGCAGGTGCTAAGGCCGTGATCGAAGCGGCTGGCGGCTCGGTGGCTTGAAGGCCACCCGCAACTTTTTCTGACCGGATCTTCAGTGGCAACCAACGCGAATCAACTGGCCAAGAGCGGAAAGTTCGGCGACCTGCGTCGTCGCTTGACATTCTTGCTGCTTGCGCTCGTGGTGTACCGCGTCGGCGCCCACATTCCCGTGCCTGGCATCGATCCTGATCAACTCAAGCAGTTGTTCAACAGCCAAGCCGGCGGCATCTTGAGCCTGTTCAATATGTTCTCGGGTGGGGCGCTGTCGCGCTTCACCGTGTTCGCGTTGGGCATCATGCCGTACATCTCCGCGTCGATCATCATGCAGTTGATGACCTACGTGGTGCCGACGCTCGAGGCGCTGAAGAAAGAAGGCGAGTCGGGTCGCCGCAAAATCACGCAGTACACGCGCTACGGCACGTTGGGTTTGGCATTGTTCCAGGCGCTTGCAATTGCGACAGCACTCGAAGGTTCGCCGGGTTTGGTGATCACACCGGGCTTCGGTTTTCGCATGACTGCAGTCGTTAGCTTGGTTGCCGGGACGATGTTCTTGATGTGGCTGGGCGAGCAAATCACGGAACGCGGTCTGGGCAACGGCATTTCGATCCTGATCTTCGGCGGCATCGCAGCCGGCCTGCCGGGCGCGCTCGGTCAGTTCGGCACTTTGGTGAGTCAAGGTTCGATGAGTATCGTTGCGGCACTTTTTATTACGTTACTCGTGTTCGGCGTGACCTTCGCGGTCGTGTTTGTAGAGCGCGGTCAGCGCAAGATTCTCGTGAATTACGCAAAGCGCCAAGTCGGCAACAAGGTGTATGGCGGTCAGTCATCGCACTTGCCGCTCAAGCTCAACATGTCGGGCGTGATCCCGCCTATTTTCGCTTCTTCGATCATTTTGTTGCCCGCCACGGCCGTCGGTTGGTTCGCGACCGGTGACAGCTTCCGGTGGTTGAAAGACGTGGCTGATCTCCTGCGCCCGGGACAGCCGATCTACGTGATGCTGTATGCCGCGGCGATTGTGTTCTTCTGTTTCTTCTACACGGCGCTGGTGTTCAACAGCCGTGAGACCGCAGACAACCTGAAGAAGAGTGGTGCGTTCATCCCGGGTATTCGCCCGGGCGACCAGACGGCTCGCCACATCGACCGCATTCTGTCGAGGCTGACGCTGGCCGGCGCGATCTACATCACGCTGGTTTGCTTGCTGCCTGAGTTCCTGGTCCTGAAGTACAACGTGCCTTTCAATTTCGGCGGCACGTCGCTCTTGATCATCGTCGTCGTGACGATGGACTTCTGGGCCCAGGTGCAGAGTTATGTGATGAGCCAGCAGTACGAGTCTCTGCTCAAGAAGGCCAACTTCAAAGCGAGCTGAATAAAAGTACATGGCAAAAGACGATGTGATTCAGATGCAGGGTGAGATTCTCGAGAATCTGCCCAATGCAACGTTTCGAGTGAAGCTGGAAAACGGGCATGTCGTGCTCGGCCACATCTCCGGCAAGATGCGCATGCATTACATCCGCATCTTGCCCGGAGACAAAGTCACTGTCGAGTTGACGCCCTACGATTTGAGCCGGGCACGCATCGTGTTCCGGGCCAAGTAAGTACCGTCTCAAGATTTAGGAGAAGAGCATGAAAGTCGCAGCATCCGTCAAGAAAATGTGCCGCAATTGCAAGGTCATCCGCCGCAAGGGCGTGGTGCGTGTGATCTGTATCGATCCGCGTCACAAGCAGCGTCAAGGTTAAGGTCTTCGGACCGAGAGAGAAACGAACATGGCACGTATTGCTGGTATCAACATTCCGCCGCACAAGCACACCGAAATCGGTCTGACTTCGATCTACGGCATCGGTCGCACGACGGCCCAGAAGATCTGTTCGAACAGCAATGTGCCGTTCGATCGCAAAGTCAAGGACCTGACCGACATCGATCTCGAGAAGATCCGGGAAGAAATCGGCCGCCTGACGATCGAAGGCGACTTGCGTCGCGAGATGTCGATCAACATCAAGCGCCTGATGGACCTCGGTTGCTACCGTGGCTTTCGCCATCGCCGCGGCTTGCCGGTTCGAGGTCAGCGTACCAAGACGAATGCTCGTACTCGCAAGGGCCCGCGCAAGTCGGGCGTCGTGAAGAAGTGATCTGACGCTTTCGTCGCATCGCATCTACAGAACAAGCAAAGGTCAACATGGCTAAGTCACCCGTCAACACCGCCGCACAGCGCGTGCGCAAGAAAGTCCGCAAGAACGTCGCGGACGGTGTCGCGCACGTTCACGCGTCGTTCAACAACACGATCATTACCATCACCGATCGCCAGGGCGGCGCGCTGTCTTGGGCATCGAGTGGTGGCCAAGGTTTCAAAGGCTCGCGCAAGAGCACGCCTTTTGCTGCTCAGGTCGCCGCCGAGGTGGCCGGCCGCGCGGCGCAAGACCAGGGCATCAAGAACCTCGACGTGCGGATCAAAGGTCCGGGCCCTGGCCGCGAGTCGTCGGTGCGTGCGCTGGCGTCGCTCGGCATCCGAATCAATTCGATTTCCGACGTGACGCCGGTGCCGCACAACGGCTGCCGTCCGCAGAAGCGCCGTCGCATCTGAGTCGTACCCATTTCGTCGTCGGCGGTGCTTCAAAGCGCCGCCGACTTTTTCGCTTCTGCTGATCATCGCGAACAGCCAGAAGTTGAAGCCCACTGTCTGAGCGCACAAAACAATATTCGCCAGACTCGCGCAAGCCGCTGCAGGCCTGCGTCAGATTGAAAAAAAAGGAATTCAACGTGGCACGTTACCTCGGCCCCAAGGGCAAACTTTCTCGCCGTGAAGGCACTGACCTCTTCCTGAAGAGCGCACGTCGTCCGATCGGTGACAAGGTCAAGTTCGACAGCAAGCCGGGTCAACACGGCCGCACCTCTGGCACCCGCACCTCCGACTTCGGCCTGCAGCTCCGCGAGAAGCAGAAGGTCAAGCGCATGTACGGCATCCTGGAGCGCCAGTTCCGCCGCTACTTCGCCGAAGCCGAACGGCGCCGCGGCAACACGGGTGCGAACCTGCTGCTGCTGCTCGAGTCGCGTCTCGACAACGTCGTCTACCGCATGGGCTTCGGCTCGACCCGCGCCGAAGCGCGTCAGATGGTGTCGCACAAGTCGATGACCGTGAACGGTGCGTCGGTCAACATCCCTTCGTACCTGGTCAAGGCCGGTGACGTGGTGGCGGTGCGCGAGAAGTCGAAGAAGCAATTGCGCATCATCGATGCGGTCAAGCTCGCCGAAGGTCAGGGCATGCCGGACTGGGTCTCGGTCGATGCGGCCAAGCTCGAGGGCATCTTCAAGAAGGCGCCGGACCGTGACCAGTTCGGCGCAGACATCAAAGAAGCGCTGATCGTGGAGCTTTACTCAAGGTAAAGCCAACAGGACGGCGGGGTGCTGGCGTCCGCCGACACCCCTTCTAGGCTATCGCTCGCTTGTGCTTTGCCGGGCACACAGCGAGACATCTCTCGCCCGGCGCTGTGTCTGTCAGCCTTATCGGTGTAATGAGCCGAGGGTATTGAGACGAACAGGACTTCAATGCAAACCAATCTGCTGAAACCCAAAGCCATCAATGTGGAGCCGCTCGGCGGCAATCGCGCCAAGGTCACCCTCGAGCCGTTCGAGCGCGGCTACGGCCACACGCTGGGCAACGCGCTGCGCCGCGTGCTGTTGTCGTCGATGGTCGGCTATGCACCGACCGAAGTGACGATCGCCGGCGTTCTGCACGAGTACTCGGCCATCGACGGCGTGCAAGAAGACGTGGTTCACATCATGTTGAACCTGAAGGGCGTCGTGTTCCGCCTTCACAACCGCGATGAAGTCACGCTGGTGCTGCGCAAGGAAGGCGAGGGCCCTGTGGTGGCCGGCGACATCCAGACGCCGCACGACGTGGAAATCATCAATCCCGAGCATGTCATCGCGCACCTGTCGCACGGCGGTAAGCTGGACATGCAGATCAAGGTCGAGAAGGGTCGCGGCTACGTGCCGGGCACGATGCGCCGCTACGGCGACGAGCCGACCAAGTCAATCGGCCGCATCGTGCTCGACGCGTCTTTTTCGCCTGTCGCTCGGGTGAGCTACACCGTCGAGTCGGCCCGGGTGGAGCAGCGCACCGACCTCGACAAGCTGGTAATGGAGATCAACACCAACGGCGCGATCACGCCGGAAGAAGCGATCCGCAATTCGGCGAAGATTTTGGTCGAGCAGTTGATGGTTTTCGCGCAACTCGAAGGCGAGATCAGCTCGTTTGCCGACGCGCCGGTCGCACGCAACACGCAGTTCGATCCGATCCTGCTGCGCCCGGTCGACGAGCTGGAGCTCACCGTGCGCTCGGCGAACTGCCTCAAAGCCGAAAACATTTACTACATCGGCGACCTGATCCAGCGCACCGAGACCGAGTTGCTGAAGACCCCGAACCTGGGTCGCAAGTCGCTCAACGAGATCAAGGAAGTGTTGGCGTCGCGCGGGCTCACGCTCGGCGCACGCCTCGAGAATTGGCCCCCACAGGGCCTCGACAAACGATAAGCGTTGTCACGTGCACACCCCAGTACCTGATACGGCTGGGGTTCAATAAGTTAGTCAGAAGGAAACAGCACCATGCGCCACCGTCACGGACTCCGCAAACTCAACCGCACCAGCGAGCACCGCCTGGCAATGCTGCGCAACATGTGCAATTCGCTGCTGCAGCACGAAGCGATCAAGACCACGGTCCCGAAGGCCAAGGAATTGCGCCGTGTCGTCGAGCCGCTGATCACGCTTGCCAAAGAAGCGACGCTTGCGAACCGACGGCTCGCATTCGACCGCACCCGCGATCGCGACATCGTCACCAAACTGTTCAATGAGCTGGGGCCACGCTACAAGGCGCGCCCGGGCGGCTACACACGCATCCTGAAGATGGGCTTTCGTGTCGGCGATAACGCGCCGATGGCCTTCGTCGAGCTGGTCGATCGCCCGGATGCGGCTGCTACCGAAGGTGCGGCCGAGGAGTAATTTCCTCCCGTCCTTTCGCGCAGTGCTAGAAGGGCCGGCATCTGCTGGCCCTTTTGCATTGACAGGAAAGATGCTCGTCGACCGACCAAGGTCTTGCCTGTCACCCGACAATCAGAGCCCATGCGCAATCGACACCGTTTGACCCTCTGGCTGCAGCTGCTCGCAGCGCTGCTCCTGATCGCGGGGCTCGGTGCAGCCCGTGCGGAAGAAGATTTCTTGGACCCCGAGGTAGCTTTCAAACTTACGGCGCGGCCACTCGACGAGCGCACCGTCGAGGTGACCTACACCGTCGCGCCCGGCTACTACCTGTACCGCGAGCAGTTCAAGTTCGCGGCCAACGGTGCGACGCTGGGCGCGCCCGTGCTGCCTGCCGGCAAGACCAAATTCGACGAGACCTTCCAGAAGGACGTCGAGACCTACCGCGATGTCGTACGCATCGCTGTTCCGGTCACGCAAGCTGCGGGCAAATTCGAGCTGCTGGTGACGAACCAGGGCTGCGCCGACAAGGGCCTGTGCTACCCGCCGCAACAACGCGGCATCGAGGTCAAGCTGGCAGGCGTCGGCGGCGACGGCTCGGCGCGCGTGATGCGCGCCAACGAGAACCTCGCTGCGATCTCGGGTACAGACCCTGCAAGTGCGCCCGCCGCTGCAACAGCCGCCACGACCTACGCGGCCGACGATGCCGGCATCGACGGCGCACTTCGCAGCGGCAAGTTCTGGACCGTAGTCGGCGTGTTCTTCCTCGCCGGCATCCTGCTCTCGCTCACGCCGTGCGTGCTGCCGATGCTGCCGATCCTGTCGTCGATCATCGTTGGCCACGGCGCGCAGGTGTCGCGCGGGCGCGGGCTCGTATTGGCCGCGAGTTATTCGCTCGGCATGGCGCTGGTCTATACCGCGCTCGGCGTGGGCGCGGGCCTGGCGGGCGAAGGCCTTGCGGCGGCCTTGCAAAAACCGTGGGTGCTGTCGGCGTTCGCGATTGCGCTGGTGGCGCTGTCGCTGTCGATGTTCGGCGTCTACGAGCTGCAACTGCCGTCGGCGTTGACTGGCCGTTTGTCGAACGCATCGCAGCGCCTGCCGGCCGGTCGCTTCGCCGGGGTGTTTGCGATGGGCGGTGTCTCGGCTTTGCTCGTCAGCCCGTGCGTGGCCGCGCCGCTGGCGGGTGCGCTCGTCTACCTGAGCCAGACGCGCGACGTGTGGCTTGGTGGCACCGCGCTGTTCTCGCTCGCCGCCGGCATGAGCGTGCCGCTGTTGCTAATGGGCGCCTCGGCAGGCGCGCTGTTGCCCCGTGCCGGTGGCTGGATGGACGAGGTCAAGCGCTTCTTCGGTATCTTGCTGCTCGGCGTCGCGCTGTGGACGGTGCAATCGGTGTTGCCCGCATCGTTGGTGCTCGCGCTCTGGGGCGCCCTCGCGATCGCTGCTGCTGTGATGCTTGTGTCGTCGCATCATGGTCGGCGCGCGGGCGGGACTCAAAGCATCTGGCGTCGGGTGCTCGCTGCCGTGCTCGCCGCGTGCGGCCTGATGCAACTCGTGGGAGCTGCATCGGGCGGCACCAACCCGTTGCAGCCGCTCGCGCATTTGCGAGGCGGCCAGAGTGCCGCGGCTGGTCTCACTTTCACGTACGTGCGCAGCGCTGCTGAACTCGACAACGCATTGCGCACCGCGGGTCGCCCGGTGATGCTCGACTTCTACGCCGATTGGTGCGTCTCGTGCAAGGAGATGGAGCGCTTCACCTTCGTCGACCCCGCGGTGCAGAAAAAGCTGAGCGGTGCGCTGTTGCTCAAAGCCGATGTCACTGCGAACAACGAAGCCGACCGGACGCTGCTGAAGCGCTTCAACCTCTTCGGTCCACCCGGCACGATCTTCTTCGACGCCCAAGGGCGCGAGCTGCCCGCAGCGCGCATCGCCGGCTTTCAAAGTGCTGCGCGCTTCTTGCAGACATTGGACACTGCGGGGTTGTGAATTCGCAGCGGCACCGCGACCTATGCTATTATCAACGACTCAGTCGCGAGGTGGAGCAGTCTGGTAGCTCGTTGGGCTCATAACCCAAAGGTCGCAGGTTCAAATCCTGCCCTCGCAACCACAGAATA
>ENA-OFCD01000057-OFCD01000057.1-metagenomes-genome-assembly--contig:-NODE-57-length-68773-cov-22.350781_pt1 | contig 68773 bp, 73 predicted proteins | sample MGYA00153392_OFCD01 | MGnify analysis MGYA00153392 | reverse complement strand
AGCTACATCGAAAGACTGAACAATACTCTACGACAGAGAATTTCGAGATTAGTGCGTAAAAGTTTGTCCTTTGCTAAGAAAATTGAAAATCATATTGGGGCGATCGGGTCCTTTATTGGAGACTACAATCGTCATATCAGGGCTGCAATCGAGGAGGACAAAAAAATCCTCTGGCTTTCCTCCATCCTTTACTTAATGGCACTACCTATTTTTGGAAGTTTACTCGAACATCTATCTCTTCGAGTATCAATAGTTTTGGTAGCGATCGCAGAGCTGAAATCTCAGCAACTTAACCATCCTAGATTATAAAGCGATTTGTTCATCTCACCCCTTCAACCGTTCCTCCCAAAATCAAAAAGAAACCCCATCCGAAAATTTCAATATTACAGTCCCAGTTTTTCCCGCTTTTGGAATCAAAATCTCTGTAGGCCGATCGCAAATCAAACAAAGATCCTCAAACGCAAAACTCCATTGCCCCTCTTTTGCCCAAGTCTGCAAAAGTTTCCATTCAGTCTCCACGGGTTTCGGGTCAATCAATCGCCGCATAAACTCGTAATAGGCATACATCCCCATTTCCAGCTTAGCGATCGGTTCCGTCAATCCCATGTGTGATTCTAGATCTTCATACAGCACCGTACTAAATTCACAGAGCGGCGATTTTAAAAAGTAATCATGCAATTCAATCCGCAGCGATCGGGCCACCTCTTGACGAATAGCCTTATTAAGCTTGTATCTTAACTTTCGGAGAAGATAGCTTGGCGTATAAAGCTTTTTCTGATTGGAAAAATGGGCGATCGCAGGCGGATGGGGACTGTCAAAAAAGATGATCTCAGGTTTGGGTTTATTGGCATAGGCGTAGATGGCTTGAATGGTTTTTTCAGCGCGGGGACGATTGATTCGATCGGTCGATTGGGCTACTTTTTGCCACTTCGATCGAAGACGTACAAGCTGCTTTTGATCATCCGCCGTCAGCACTACGAGCTTTTCTTTTTTCGGCTTGTCCCCAATCCGGCTTAGGTCTAACATACGATCGCAATCCATTAGAGCAATTTTGGTTTACTTGGGATTTTACCGCACTTACGATGACGGATTTAACGTCCTGCCTGCAACATGTGTGAAGCCGTTAAGTTTAGCGAGGGAAACGATTTAGAAACAACCGTATCATCCCCTTTAAAAACTGTGAATTGGTACTGTCCCGCCATTAAGACCCCAATCTGAATCCATTTTCGTTCAGGATCAATTCTCCAAAACTCACCTATTCCTCGGTCGGCATACTCTTCCGGCTTTTGGACATAATCGCGCTGGTAGTTATCCTTTGTTTCATCTCCAGGAGAAACCACTTCCACAATGATCAGCGGATTCGGTTCCCCATACTTTAGACAAGCTTCCTTCCTTTCATCAATGGCCTGAAAAGAGTCCTCAGTATGAACGATGAGATTCGGATCACGAGCTGTAACATAGCGGCTAGCAACTTCGATTTTTTGTTTGAACCCAATTCGATAACTCGGTAAACCCATTTGAAGAAAAAATCCAAACAAAAAGCCAGCAATAATTGTATTTGTTGTACTTTCCGCACCCATCTCAACTAGCACTCCATCCACCAACTCATAGCGTTTATCGGTTCCATCGTCATAGCTCAGGAACTCCTCTAGCGTCATTCGTCGGGCAGTGGTAAGAGTCATCGCTCTAGATCGCTCCTCAACACGGTTATTCCCCTATCATAGCAATTGCAGGGATTCGATCGTACGTTTCCCCTCGCCCATTCCCTAAACCTTAGGCACCATGCCCATGCGATCGAGCAACTCCGCATCCTGACTTCGGGTGGGATTGGGTGCCGTGAGCAACACCGGGCCTGTAAAAATCGAATTGGCCCCCGCCACAAAACACATCGCTTGAAGTTCGTCGCTCATGGCCGATCGCCCCGCCGTCAGCCGCACAATCGCCGTAGGAAACAAAATCCGCGTTGCCGCCACCATGCGTACAATCTCTAGAGGGTCTACAGGCGGCGCATGTTCCAGTGGCGTCCCCGGAATGGGGATGAGGGTATTGATGGGGATGGATTCGGGCGTGGGTTCGAGTTTCATTAAGGCTTCGAGAAACTCTAGGCGATCGGTTTGGCTTTCCCCCATGCCAATGATGCCGCCGCAACACACCGAAATTCCCGCGTCGCTAACGGCCTTAATGGTATCGAGACGGTCTTGATAGGTGCGAGTCGTAATCACTTGCTCGTAGTAGGTTGGAGAGGTGTCGAGGTTATGATTGTAGGCCGTCAGTCCGGCGGCTTTGAGCTTTAAGGCTTGGTGGGGCTGGAGCATTCCAAGTGTGCAGCAGACTTCAAGATCTAGCGCCGCCACATCTCGCACCATGTCAAGGACCCGATCGAACTGCGCGCCATCTTTTACCTCACGCCACGCCGCACCCATACAAAACCGAGTAGAACCTGCGGCTTTAGCTGCTTGTGCTTCTTCTAACACCTCTCCGTGCTGCATCAAAGGTTCGGGTTTGAGTCCAGAGCTGTTGTGGACGCTTTGAGAACAGTAGCCGCAGTCTTCGGGGCAGGCTCCGCTTTTGATATTGCCGAGGGTGCAAAGCTGAATTGTGCGCGGGTCATGATGCTCTCGGTGGACCCGCTGCGCTTCAAACATCAGATCTGGCAAGGGCTGGATGTAGATCTCACGGATACGATCGATCGTTGAAGTATGGACGGCTGTAAGCATAATGAGGATAGACATGAGGCAAATGATGCTCTTTAGTTTATCCTGTCAGGGTCATCTGGGATGAGTGTGAGTGCGGGATTGTGATCACGTTAACTGAGCTGTTGTGGGCGTTGATTGGATTATTGCTGACGATCGGAGGCAACTTTTTGAATGCGTCTATTGTGGAGGTGCCTTGGTCTTGGACGCCTCAAGGAATTCCAGCGCACTTTTTGGGGGTGAGCTACCAGATTGGGGCGGTGCTGTTTGTCGGCTGTATGGGCGGACGCAATGCGGGAGTCATTTCGCAGGTGGCCTATCTGCTGCTAGGACTGGCCAATTTTCAGTTTTTTGCCCAGGGCGGCGGATTGAGTTATTTGCGAGAGCCTGTGTTTGGATATTTATTAGGGTTCTTGCCGGGGGCTTGGGTTTGCGGATATTGGGCGTTTCGATCGGCTCCTCGATTGGAGTGGTTGGCTGGATGCTGTTTGAGCGGTCTGGCGGTGATTCATGCTGTTGGGGCTTTGTACCTATGGGTTGGATACTCTTTGAAGCTGGTAGGTCCCTCAAAGATGACGTTTAGTGTGGCGCTGTCGGTATATTCGGGAAATCTTCTGCCGGGGCAGTTGGCGGTGGTGTGTGCTGTGTCGGTGCTGGCTTTTTTCATGCGTCGAGCCATGTTTTATTAGAGGAGTGGATGTGAGAGCTATGAAAAATCGATTGTTTTGGGTGGCGGCGAGTGGCGGGGTGATTCTCGATCGGATCACGAAAATATGGGTGCTCAACACCTTTGCATTAGAACAATCGATGCCGCTGGTTTCGGGAGTGTTTCATTTCACATATGTCGTTAATCGGGGAGCGGCGTTTAGTCTATTTAGTGGGGCTACGTGGTTGCCGTGGTTGTCGCTGGGAGTGAGTGTGGGGCTGGGGGCAATGGCGGTTTGGGGTCCGAAGTTTTCTCGGTGGGAGCAATGGGGCTATGGGTTGATTTTAAGTGGCGCTTTTGGCAATGGCATCGATCGTTTTGCCTTTGGGCATGTGATTGATTTTATTGATGTAAGGGCGATTAATTTTGCGATCTTCAATATTGCCGATGTGTTGATTAATGTGGGTCTGGCGTGTTTATTGATTGCGACTTTTCGCCAGAGGGATTAGGCTTTAAAACAATAACAATGATGAACAGGAGACAGTGATGATACCCGGTGAAATCTTGACGAATGAGGGCGACATTGAGCTAAATGCAGGACAAGAAGGGGTGTCTTTCACGGTAGCCAATACGGGCGATCGACCGATTCAGGTGGGGTCTCATTTTCACTTTTTTGAAGTGAATGGGGCATTGAGGTTCGATCGATCGATCGCCCGTGGGATGCGGTTGGATATTCCAGCGGGAACGGCGGTCAGGTTTGAGCCGGGGGATGAGAAGGTCGTGAATTTGGTGCCTTATGGTGGGACTCGGGAAGTGTATGGGTTTAATGCACAGATTGAAGGCAAGCTTTAGAAATCCTAGACGTCGCTTCAATATCCGAGCTTCAATGTCCGACTCGGACGAAGGGTCTACAAGCGACTGTACAGAACGGCTTTTATAGGCAGAATAGGAAAAATTCCGACGGAAGTGGTCCACACCCTCCCGAACCAAAAACGATCGCCTTCCCTAAAGAAAACGATCGTTTTGATTTAAAGATTTGACTAAAGTAGGGGTTACAGCACGCCCATATTGGACAGACCTAAGATTGCCCCTGCGCCGAGGAGATGACCAAAGCTCGTGACACCCAGCATTGCACCATGGCTCATATTGCCCTCGCGATCGACTCGATTTTAAGATCTAAGAACCGATCGCATGGGGCGTTTGTAAGAGGGGGCGATCGGATAAATCAACTTTCCAACGACCAAGTTGAGCGGCGGCGACAGCCTTGAACGGCAACACCAGCGATTTTTGTCTGTCCGCTCCAATGATTTGTTAGCTGAGAGACGCACCGATCGCCCCAAACTACGTCTCACCCACAACCTCCTGAGCGTTTGCGGACTGACTGATCGCCCCTTGCAACTGCCCTCACCGATCACTTCTGGGCGCTTTCGCCATCACAAACAAAACTCAAAGCACTGCCTCAACAGACAATTTTCTGGGCGTTTTCGGCTTCACAGATCACCTTGAAAAACGAGTGTAAGGACTCGCTGCAGAGCCAGCTAACAAATGGTTAGACTGCTAACATTATGAATACTCAATCGGTTTTGTCAGTTTGAACTTGGTCAAACGTTAATCCAACAACAACTTGAAAAGGTACCTCTATGATTTGACCCTTCTGGCTTGGCAACTTGATGACACCATGCTGCCAAATCCTCTTCCACTGAAAGGATACACAAAGTTTTGTTCTAGCGGGCACCTCTAACAAGACTTCCTCGGCACAGGTACGGCTAGACTGCTCAGAAATTGAGTACTGTTCTTTCAAAGCCTCTTCAATTGCATATTTTAGGTTTGCTTGATTAAGAATATTAAAACCAATTTCTCCCTTATTTGTGCTGACGTTTTCATATCCTATTGTGTAGGATTGAGACCATCCCTTGCTGACCGTAAATCGTCGGGATACTTGAATCGAACTGTTTAAGTTGTCAATAATACGTTGCTCCTCCCCTAAGGACTCCTCCGAACGGGTAGTTTCTGCAATTTGAATAGATTGCTCAATTAATGCTTGTGTAGGGATAATTTGTTGTCCCGATTCAGTATGAGATTTGGCTTGGAGATTTGTAGGAGCAGCGGATAGAGGACGATTCAGTTGTTTCTGGATTACAAGACCTCCGATCGCACCAAGAATAGAAAATAGCAAACCTGGAATGCTGATGACTGTTCCAGAGTAAAATATCACTCCGAGTGTTAAAAGGGAATAGATTACTCCTCCAAACACTGCTCCAACACTGCTTGCAATTAAATATTTAGCGTGGCTGAACTGGTTTGTAGTACAAATGCGACCATGAAGAAACCCAGCAACTAAACCTACAGTTATCCAAATAATTAAATTCATACTTCTGTTCATCCCCTAACTAACAATCCTCAACCACAACCTAACTGAAAATCTTCGCTTAACTTTAGCATCCCACTCAGAGATGGGGTTTTGACTTTGCCCTCACAGATAGCCTGAGTGGTATAACGCTCCCGATCAGCGGCAGCAATAATTTTGGCAACACGACTAGTGATGTGTAAAACTCCGTTGCATCGGGCTTGTTAGCCTGTGGCATATACCAAATATTAAGGTTACCTGAGTAGTTACAATAATTTACGCTAAGGGTAATTGAAGTAGAATATAGTAAAGCGGTATATAAAAACAAAGATTTAACCATGTTTCATACAAATAGAATATGAGCAACGATCCTGATTCTTCTAAAAAATCTGGATGTTTTAGCAACTTGACAGCACTAATAGCAGCGCTAGGTGGAGGCACCGGTATTATTGTACTGCTAGCTTTTCTTATTCAAAAAAATCCTTATGAAACATCAAAATCAACACCAACTTCATCTTTCAACTCACCTAGAGGCACGCCAAGCATTCAACCTCCACCAAATGAACCAGTATCTTCTGAATGCAGCAATGCAAATATTACGTGGGGCAATTTGTCTCAGTATTTTAATGTTGGAAGATGTGAATTAAAACCTGGATATCAGCAAGCTGAATCAACGTTATCTTTTTTAGTTGAAGCCAAAGGAGAGTTCTTTGGGAGTATGCTCGTTTACTTCTACGATTCAGATGGAGTCAAAATTTGTCCTAATTCAGTTGTAGGCTGCTCTGTCTTACCCTACGAAAAATCTGTATATTTTGCCGCCAAACAAAATAGCAGTTTTTGGAATAAGGGGCAGCGAGACAGAGCAAGTATCTCGATTCCAAGCAATACTTCAGGAATTGAATTTCATTTTAACCAAAGCCAGTAAAAAAAACTAAGCTTGTATTGAAGCGATAAATACCACAACTGCCGAGATCTATCGGGCTAACAACTATATAGACAGACAATTTTCTGCCTAAGTACCCAGATCAGCCTCTTAGACTGAATTGTTTCCGCATAAATCCGACTTTTGGGATCTTAGACCGACAGATTATCCTCCTAAGTTCCGAAATTTGGATTTTATACCGAAAGATTCAGTATATTCCATGATAAAAAATTTCGCTAGTCTGCCTAAGATCCCAAAAACAGGAATTAGACTGACTAGGAGATAATCATGGATCCGCTACCTTGAAAATGACTCGATCGCACCCACCCATACCCATCTCCAAACCAAAAACGATCGCCTTCCCAAAAGAAAACGATCGTTTTGATTTAAAAATTTAACTGAGGTGTAAGGGTTACAGCACGCCCATATTGGACAGACCTAAGATTGCCCCTGCGCCCAGGAGATGACCAAAGCTCGTGACACCTAGCATCGCACCATGGCTCATATTGCCCAGCAAAGCACCACCGGGGAGTTTAAGACCCACATCTTGTTGCTTAATGGTGAGCCTACCGATGGCGATCGCTAAGACATTACAGCCAATCATCACGGCGGCCATATTAGGACTCCATTCGACGGTCCGGACAGCAGCAAATAACATTGGAGTCATGAGAGTTTCCTCTTTAAAATATTGCAAGATTTAAAGTATTGTTCCAAAAAACGAGGCCATCCAGTCCGATTGCAGCAATTGTTAATAAAGACCTAGAAAATTTGTAACGCTAGCGCAAGTATTCGCGTTCACGGGGGGCCGCATTTGTGCGACAAGGTAGTGCCCTCACCTAAAGGACGGAGAAAAATAGCCTTTAATCGTCAAATGCTTACCGCACCGCTTCTGAGCATATCCGATTATTCTTTACCCTTTACATAATGTCACTACCAAAAATTCTACCCACCGCACAAATCAAACCTCTACCTTCTCAACTCACACGTCTCAATTCATTTACGGAGAGGGGGGGATTCGAACCCCCGTTAAGTTACCCTAAAGCTGATTTCGAATCAACCGCATTCAACCACTCTGCCACCTCTCCAAAGGCTACTGGAATCTGAATTTACTCAATCTCCAGCAGGCTTTGATAAATATACTACAGTCTGACAAATTCTGTATCTTCTTTTGAAGAAGTTGTTGAAAATCCCCGATCGCCCCGCCACTGAACCGCCCCATCCTGGGAAATCTCAAAGACAGGCGTCCGCGCTTTACGAATCTGTCCCTCCAATTCAGGATTCATCTGCTTCCCATAGGCGATCGCACCACCAAGGCCCACGCTCGGCAACGCCACATAACTCCCATTCCACCAGAGAACGACGGAATCTGATCGTTGGGCGATCGCATCTCGCAAGGGTTGGGATAGTTTTTGGCACAGTAGCCAAGCGGGTTTCCCAGGTAGCTGAAGCTGCAAACTTTGGGTCGCGCTGTTGCCTTTTAGCTGCACATCGCCCAGAGAAAGGGTCTGATCACCAATGGATTTTAGATCAATGCTAAATCCGATCGGCATCCGATCGCGCAGCGCCTGCACGGCGTCAGAATTTTCCGGGTGAAGGGAGACTAAGCGATCGATTTTATTAATGCCTTGCTTTTGGAGGAACGACATCAGCGTATTTTCCACCGATGCGCGATCGCCTGTATTAACTAAGATCACTTTTCCCTTGGATTGAATGACTAGAACGGGTTGGACGGTTGTTGCGAGGGCTGTAATTTGAGGATGTTGTCCAATCTGCCATGCGGGTAAAAAGATAATCCCGAAAGCTGCAATGGAGATCGCAAGCTGATCGGACTTGAAGGCGGACTTAAGCTGCGATCGCCATACTGATACGCCTAGAAGAAGATACAAAATAATTAATGCGCCCAACGAAATCGTTCCGATCGCCCACTGATTACCGGGAAACTTCCCCACAGTATTCACAATCCACAACAGTGCAACGATCGGGAAATGTAGCAATCCTGCGACAAAACTTCCCACATTTGGCATCACGGCTGCGCACAAAGCACTCATCATTCCACCTAAACTAATCACACTAATTAAAACCGTAGTCACCACGTTAATGGGAATACTGTAGGGTGACATCAAACCAAAACTATACATCTGAAGAGGAATAGTCCAGAGATAAGCAGCGATCGATGTCGCGAGTGGCAACGCGATCGGCGTTGGGATCCAGTCGAGCGATTGCTGTAATCTCGATGATGAGACGAGCAATCCCAGTGTCGCTAACGCACTCAGTTGAAATCCTAGGTTCCAAATCCATAGTGGGTTGTACACCAGTAACACCACACTTGCAAACAACAGCGATGCCACAGGCTTTACCTTCTGATCCAGTGCCAGTGCCAACAGCACCGCAAACCCCATGACTCCTGCACGCAAAATTGCAGGCTGCAATCCCGCTAATCCAATAAACAATAAAATAGCGATCGATCCGGCAGTCACTTGAATCTTTTTTGAAAAGCGATCGGTGAGTCCCAACACCACTGCAATGATCAACGAAACCTGAAATCCTGAAGCCGCCAGTGCGTGAGACATTCCGACCTTTGTGAAGGCATCCTGCATCTCGCTAGGAATATCCACTGCTTTATTTCCTAACACCATCGCGGCGAGGAGGAGTCCTTGATCATCCGGTAATCCCACTAGCATCGACTGCGTAATTCGCTGCTGAAGTTGCCACAATCCCCACGTTTGTTTCGCCGCCACCACCACTTCAAAATCATCGGCCTTCAATCCGGCAAAACAGCCTTCGATCGCCAAATACTTCCGAAAATCAAAGCCGCCGGGGTTTTGGGCAGGTTTCGGCGCGTACAACTTCCCCTTCAGCTTTACCTGGGTTCCAGGCGGAAAACTAGGCCGCCGATCGCCGATCGTCACATAAAGCCGTCCTCGCGCCTGATGCGGTGATGGCGTCAACCGAGCATTCAAACTCCCCGCATCCAAATCTTGAACATCAAGCCAGAGTTGAGTTTTGCCACTTTTTGTGGTGCGGGGAAGACTCTCCACCTGTCCGGTCACCTGCACCACTTGCCGATCGATCGCGCTCACATATCGACTGATGTCAGATGCCTGTGGCTGCGGGGTTCTGAAGTGATACCAGCCTACCGCAACCCCGGTAATCAAAGCCGCAATCAGCCAAGGTTCGATTTGGAATTTGGCCGGACGGAGTTTTCTCAGGGTGATTCCGGTGATGACAAAGGCGATGGCGCAGACTGCCGTGAGCCAAGACACCTGCGTCGTAAGCAATCCGACGATCCAAGCCACACACCACAAAATTCCCGTATAAGCCTGCATTTGACGTGCCTTCAGCAATATTCACAGTCTCTAGAATGCCCGACGAGTTTGTTAGAATACACAGAGCACCCAACGTTTCGGCATTTTATTGAGGTTTTGTATGGTCGCGATCGCCCCTAAAATCCAGCCCGCTTCACCCATGGCTGAAGAGATGGTTAAGCCTTTACATTTGGAGCGTTCCGATGTTTCTGAACAGCGCATTACCTATAGCGATCGCACTTGGGAGCAATTTAAGCTCCTAGAGCAGGGGTTGGAAGGATTGACGGGGCTACGATTATTTTATTTTGATGGGAAAGTTGAGATTTTAATGCCGGGACGGAACCATGAGCTATTCACAGAAGTTATTGCCCTTCTGATCCAAGTCTTTTTACTAGCTCGGGGCCTTGAATTTACACCCACAGGGTCGATGACCCGAGAGGAAGAGGGTTCTGGATCGGCTGAACCGGATAAATCCTATGAATTTGGTGAATTGAAACTTGCGATCGAAGTCATTGTGACAAGTGGCAGTATCAATAAACTTGATCTCTACGAAGTTCTAGGATTTCACGAAGTCTGGTTTTGGGAAGATGGATTATTGGTGGTTTATCACATGCGAGATGATGCTTATGAAAAGGTCGATCAGAGCCAAATCCCCGAACTGGTCGAAATACAGCTTGATGTGTTGTCCCGATGTATCCTCATCGGAGAAACTTCCCGAGTCCGAGCCTGCAAAGAATTCCTTGCCGCTCATCCAACCGTCTCCACTTGATCTTACCCATTCACTCAACAAAAAAGGACTCTGGACCCAAATCCAAAATCCTTTTACTATCATGTCCCAAATTTGGGACCCCTCTTCCCTAAATCGAAAGCCCTAGCTTCAGACCTAGTGCAGCATGGACCACAAAGAGCGCCATCAACGCCGTGCCTAAATAAGCATGAGCCTTACGAGCACCATCGCCATTCTTAAACCCAAAGGCGGCCAAACTTCCATTAATTAGCAAAATCGCAACGACGATCGATCCGGTGATGAAATGCGGACTTTCGGTCACGGGCTTGTTTTGCATGATTAGCGAGAGCAACCCACCGGAATAGCCCGAAATCAAGAAAACAGCCATTAACGGTGCAGCTTTCTTGTGCATATCGCGGCTTTTTTGGGCCTCATCTTTATCTTCTGAAGTCCGCGATTTCCAACCCGATAGCGCTACCCCACTTCCCATTACAAAAGCCACAATGCCCATCATGGCTGGGTGTCCCCAATGGACGATCGGTTCCGGCACACCCAACCCACCAAAAAAATCCGCCGCAGGCTGCAAAATCTTAACCAAATCCATAAATCGTGTCTCTCTAGTTCTGCGGATGTCCGGCACTCAAGCCATTTAATCATTCTATCAATTTTTTAATAATTATTTAACAATTCAGTCCAATTATCTTTTGCCTCTTTCCAAACCCCATCCTAAAGGCGATCGCGTTACGATCGCGTTACAATTGAGAAACATTCAACAAACCTGCTGAAAACCCTGCGCCCTCCCACCATGATCAAACAACCCCTAATCGGACTCAAAGCCAGCCAATTTCGTCATCCTCTTGATCTGGAAGCAACCCAAGCGCTCCAGCAACTTCCTGGCCTAGACCTGATTGTACGGACCCTCCTCGGCAGCACCGCAGAACAATTTTTCTATCTTGAAAATATTGCCACCAGCATCCAAGTCAGCCCCAAACAGCTTCCTGACCTCCACGCCTCCCTAGTGGAAGCCTGCAAAATCCTCGATATCGACATCCCTCAGCTCTACATCAAACAAAATCCCGCTCCTAATGCCTACACCATGGCGATTCGGGGCCAAAAACCTTTCATCGTAATTCACACTAGCCTGCTCGACTTGCTCACCCCCGATGAAATTCAGGCTGTGATCGCTCATGAACTGGGGCATCTCAAATGTGAGCACGGTACCTATCTCACCCTTGCCAACATTCTCCTGCTTGCAACAAATTTGCTTCCTTGGGGCAGCCTCATGACTCAAGGCTTGCAGGAACAAATTATGCGTTGGGTTCGGTGTGCTGAATTTAGCTGCGATCGGGCGGCCCTGCTTGCTACCCAAGATCCGCGCATTACCATGTCGGTGTTGATGAAGCTTACGGGTGGATCGCCCAGTCTGGCTAACCAGCTCAATCTCGACGCCTTTATCCAGCAAGCTCGCGACTATGACAACGCCACCCAATCTGATCTTGGAAAAGCCTTTCGCCAAATGCAGACCGCCCAGCTCACGCATCCACTTCCAGTTCTGCGCGCTAGAGAAGTCGATCGGTGGTCTAAGAGTCCTGAATACAATCACTTGCTTTTAAAGAATTCGGTAGGCTATACTAACGAAGTTGGAAACGACAAAGCCGGGTTTGGAAACAACAAAGGTATGAGTAAGGGCGAGTGGTGGAATTGGTAGACGCGCCGCACTCAAAATGCGGTACTTAGGTGTGCGAGTTCGAGTCTCGCCTCGCCCATCCACTTTAATAAGGTGACAGGTGATTAGTCATGAGATTAAAACGCTGGGAGTCTCCTCGAAGAGAGGGGCGTAATGATAAGGGTAAAAAGAACCCGGTTCGACAAAGACAGATTAAGGCTGGAACTCAAGCATTGCGTCGTAAGCTAAAGGGCAACGAAGGAAGAGACTCATTAGGGTCTCTTTTTTTGTCCTGTAGTTCAGGCTTAAATTTGATATGAACGCTAGGTCTTGAAACTACATCTCAAAAAAGGAGGTCATTAATAACCTCCTCCCTTATTCTTACAGCTCACTGAATGTCTTAAGATAGTCTTTAAGCAATTCCGGTGTTTGCTCCGGGTTTACCCGAGAACAGCTCAACCTTCATGATTTTTCCGCCCATTTTCTGAATGCGTTGCTGCTCGCGAAACCAGTTATCGTAAGGAACCAGCTTCGTGAAAAAAGTATTTTGCAATTCGCGTTGAGTCCGAATGCGCGTGTTGCTCGGGACGCAAGCCGTGACTTTGAACATTCTCATGGATGTCTATCTCCCAATATAAACTTTGAGTTAATACAACGAAGTCAAGAACCAGACTTAGACCACTAAAACCAGCGTTTACACTAGCCTTTGGCGCACTAAACCCAATCCTTGACTTCAACTGGAAAATTTAAGAATCACCGAAGAAATCAGCACCTTTAGATTTTCACGGATTTACAATTTGACTTAACGGATTCTTAGCTTAAGCCAGAACAGATGTAGTCAAAGTAGACACCCATTTCACGACCCGCATCAGCGCCGACCAAAGAAGCGGTGACCTCTTTCATGGCTTGAATCGCTTGAATGGTAGCACCAACGGGCACGCCCAAGGAATTGTAGGTTTCTTTCAAACCGTTCAAAACGCGCTCATCCAAGATGGACGCATCACCAGCCAACATTGCATAGGTTGCATAGCGGAGGTAGTAGTCCAAGTCACGGATACAAGCAGCATAGCGACGGGTGGTGTACATGTTGCCACCGGGACGGGTGATGTCCGAGTACAACAATGCCTTAGCAACGGCTTCTTTGACGATCGCAGCCGCATTGGCCGAGATAGAACTAGCCGCACGAACGCGAAGTTCGCCTGTTGCGAAGTAGCCTTTCAGCTTTTCTAGCGATGACGAGTCAAGATATTTACCTTGAACGTCAGATGAATTGATTACAGCAGTGATAGCGTCTTGCATGGTTCGACTTCCTTAGACCGATTAATTTGACACGAAGCAATGGGCGATGAACAGCGCGTTAGAACAGTGGACGAATCCAGGTTCAAACTTGACTAGCTCATTGCACCGATGACGTAGTCGAAGTAAGCTGCAGCTTCAGATGCATCGTCAGCAGCCAGAAGGCCCACTGCAACACTCTTCATTGCGCGAACGCCTTCAACAACAGCATCAATGGGGGTTCCCAAAGATTTGTACATTTCCTTAACGCCAACGATACCGATTTCTTCGATCGGGGTTACGTCGCCGGAAACGATTCCGTAGGTAACCAACCGAAGGTAATAGTCCATGTCACGCAAGCAAGTTGCGGTCATTTCTTCACCATAAGCATTTCCACCGGGGGAAACAACGTCTGGGCGTTTTTGGAACAGTTGATCGCCTGCTTGCTTCACGATGCGCTCACGAGCACCCGTCAAGGTTTCAGCGATTCTCAGACGCTTTTCACCACCGGTGACAAAGCCTTTGATTCGATCTAATTCGCCGGGGCTGAGGTAACGAGCTTCAGCGTCAGCATTCACGATCGACTTCGTGACAATACTCATGGATGGATTCCTCCAAAAGGAACTAACCGAAATGATTTTAGGAGCCAGTACTTCAATTTTATTACTGATCCAAATCTTAGTCAAACCTGGACTTCAGCAAATCGTTGTCGAACCCAACTACCTTATGAAACTCATCTTGCGGTATACCGGGCTGCTCTTCTGTATCTGCGTAATATTTTGTAATATTGCTCCTCAGATTCGATCGAAAACGTACTGGATGCGCAGTCCCGTCAAGATGTCAAGGTTTCTTCTGTATATTTTTAGGGTCGTTTTAGCCTCGATCGGTGCAAGGCAAACCCAAAAATTAGCCATATCCAACCCATTCGCCACCGAACATCACACGGCTATAAATGAGGTCAATTTTACTAAATCTAATTCTAAGTAAGCTGGTAACAAGACTCGAACTTGCGACCGTCTGATTACAAATCAGATGCTCTACCAACTGAGCTACACCAGCGAGTTTGTTTAAACGTAAGGGTTAGTATAGCGTTTTCCGATCGATTAGCACCATCTTTTCTATCAGACTTACAAATTGGAGTTGTGCGGGAATCTCGGAAGCCCAAAAGAATGAAATTTGAAAGCGGACCGTCAAATTATGGAATCATCGGTCGCAGCATTGCTCTTGGCAGTGGGATTGTACTTACGGCGTCAGTAGGTGCTGCATTGGCGGAGGGTTGCAGTCCACTTTCTCAAAACTCGACCCAAAGCCCGATCGCCGTTTTTGACCCAGCCACTCGGTCAGCCACCCCGTCTGCACCTGATTTGGCAGCGGAGAGTGACGGCTATATTTTAGGCGCAGGCGATCGGGTCAAGGTCGATTTCTTTAATGCTTCGGAATATACCGCAGAGTTTCCCATGTTACCGAATGGCACGATTCAGTTTCCTTTGGTGGGAGCTATTAATGTTTGAGGCATTAGCCTAACGGACGCTGGCAATCGCATTTCGGTTCGCTTTAGGCCGTACTTCAAACGATCGATCGCTACCGTCACGCTGATTACAGCTCGTCCTCTTGGAGTGTCCATTTCAGGGCAAGTCAATCGTCCGGGGAGCTAGCTACACGCTGTCGGCCAATCGCTAAACGATGAGATAAGGTCTATCGTAACGGTTTTGGAGATTGATTATCCAGGGATTCAGCCTTGGGTTTTCGCTTAAAAAAGTCCATTTCTACCTGAAATATGAGACTCTGCTTAACTCGGCCTAACATTTGAATGCAAGGGTAAAATATAAAGCCGTAGTGTAGATTTGAATGCAACGCACCCATTTTTTATATTTAGATGTAAATTACTGCGAGACCGCAAAGCTCAGGTGAAATCTTCAGTAGTTCTTCTGACAAACATTTTAGAAGCCGATACAGTATGCCTAAGGGAATAGGCAAATTGTTTTAAGACTCTACCTATTTAAATACTTCTCATCAAGGTAAGGAGGCCAAAATGCAGAATCCGTCTGTCCAAACGCACCGCGCTCAATCTGAAAGCAGCAGACCACGTTCAACAGCACTATCAGAAAACGGAGTGGTATCATGTCAAACGATCGACGGTTTTGGGCAAGAGTCGGTCGCAGTACTAGTGTGCTGTCGGTGTCGCCCGAGGGATGGCAGCATGTGACGGATGGTAATGGCTGTCCATAGCTATCGGTCTGTAAGTGCATTTACATTGCGCCATTCGCGGATGATGCAGAGTAACTCAATTAAAGACCTTGCTTTTGTGAATGCATAATGGTGATCTTTGATAAGGTCCTGTGGATTTAAATTTGGATTTAAAGTGATATGGAAATTATTAAGACGACGATCCCCGATGTGCTGATTCTTGAACCGAAGGTATTTGGGGACGATCGGGGGTTTTTCTTTGAAAGCTTTAATGAACAGGCACTGCTGGGTCAGGCTGGCATTACGACGCGGTTTGTTCAGGACAATCATTCTAAATCTGCGAAAAACGTATTGCGTGGTCTGCACTATCAGATCAAACAGCCTCAAGGAAAGCTGGTGCGGGTGGTAGTGGGTGAGGTGTTTGATGTGGCGGTGGATTTACGTAAGGGATCACCGAACTTTGGGGAGTGGGTGGGCATTCATTTAAGTGCGGAGAATAAGCGTCAGTTTTGGGTGCCACCTGGATTTGCCCATGGTTTTTTGGTGTTGTCGGCGGCGGCTGAGTTTTTGTATAAGACAACGGATTACTATGCGCCGGAGTATGAGCGGAGTTTATTGTGGAATGACTTGACGTTGGGGATTGATTGGCCTTTAGATGTCGATCCTATTTTGTCGGTGAAGGATCAAGCGGGAGTTCGGTTCGAGGATGCTGAGGTCTTCAATGCGTAAGATTTTGTTGACGGGAGTGAATGGTCAGGTGGGATGGGAACTTCGGCGATCGCTTCTAACGTTGGGTCAGGTGATTCCGGCAAGTCGTGAGGGCGGCAATGGGATATTAACGCTAGATCTATCGCAGCCTGATCAGATTCGATCGGTGATCCGAGAGGTGCAGCCACAATTGATTGTAAATGCGGCTGCTTATACGGCGGTGGACAAGGCAGAAAATGACGTTGATCTGGCAATGAAGGTGAATGGGATTGCGCCGGGGATTATTGCGGAGGAAGCAAAGCAATGCGGTGCAGCAGTAATTCATTATTCGACGGATTATGTGTTTGATGGAACGAAGAATGCGCCGTACGTGGAGAGCGATCGGACAAATCCTCTAAATGTCTATGGCCGATCGAAGCTGGCGGGGGAGTTGGCGATTGGGTCTGTGCCGGTGCCCCATTTTATTTTCCGCACGAGTTGGGTGTATGGGTTGCGGGGTAAGAATTTTCTGTTGACGATGTTGAAGTTGGCACGGGAACGACTCGAGTTAAAGATTGTCGCAGACCAAATTGGGTCGCCGACTTGGAGCGTAACGATCGCCCAGGCAACGGCTCAGATCCTAGCGCAATCTATTACTCAAGAGGCGGACGGTTTTTCTGAGTATGTTGGTTCTAAGTCTGGAGTTTATCATCTGACTTCGACGGGGAAAACGAGTTGGTATGGATTTGCGAAAATGATCTTTGAGTTGACGGAGGGTTTGGACGCACGAGTGTTGAAATCGGTGGTGCCGATCGGGTCTGAATTTTATCCGAGTCCGGTGAATCGTCCGAATTACTCGTTATTGGATGTCGGTTTGGTTGAGCGATCGTTTGGATTGCGGTTGCCTGGTTGGGATGAGGCGTTAACGGTGGCGGTAATACCCACTAAATGAGGTCTCGGCCTGTTGGCCATGAACTTCGTCATGGGTCACATCCATCTCTAAGATGATGTGCTTTAGGGTGAGGTTATGGTGAAAACTGCCTCAATCCTTTTTGGGTACTAAATTTTCGCGGTTTTTCGCCTCACGCTCTACTTATTTGTGAGATGTCCGGGTTTATCTTAAGGCGAAGTCGTCTCATACACTTAGCACCATAGCAATCCTAATTGATTTGTGGGTTGGGCCTCCTGCCCGAACAGGCTAGCAGCCTATTCTCCTTTTACAGTTGAAATAGGATTGCCATGGGAGATCGTTGGGGTATCTTAATTAGTACCCTATTCAAAATGATCAACTCGCCACTTTCCCTCCGAGTCCAGTTACGATCGCCGTTGTATTTTCGCGGATCATTTTTTCGTAGGTATCGCTAGGGCCACCGGGTTCACCTAAGCCATCGGTCACTAGGGGCATGGCTGAGAGTTTGACGCCGGATTCTTTAGCAACGGTTTCAATGAGTTTTGGGTTGACACTGACTTCGGCGAAGAGAGTGGGGACTTGGGTTGATTTGATTGTTGCAACAAGAGTTGCAATGCGTTGGGCGCTGGGTTTTTCGGTAGTGCTAATTCCTTGAAGTGCGCCTTCAATGGGGATTCCGTAGGCTTGACCGTAGTAGCTGAGGGCATCGTGAGTTGTGACCAATTTTTTGGCCGCCGCTGGAATCGTGGCAACACTCTGAGTCACCCAGGTGTCAAGTTTGGTGAGGCGATCGGTAAGATTTTTTGCATTCTTTTCGTAAAGCACAGCGTTAGCAGGCGAGGCTTGAACCAATTGTGTTTTTAACACCTGAACGATCGCAATTCCATTTTTAACATTGTGCCAAACATGAGGATCGGCTTTTAGTTTGGGTTGAGTCTCTTTCGATTTAACCTCTTTTTTTTCATCAGCATGATCATGCTCTTCGACTGCCATAGTAGGTTTCGGCACAGCCACTTCGTGAACCGCGATCGCCGTTTTAGAATTTGCAGCCTTAATGAGCTTAGTTACCTCAGGTTCAAAATCGTACCCGCCGTACAGAATTAGGCTCCCAGTTTCGATCGCTTTTCGATCGTTTGGAGTGGGACTGTACGTATGCGCGTCTTTTCCGCCGGGGATTAAGCACTTGAGGTCGATTGTCTCTTGAGCAATTTGTTTAGTGAAATCACACAAAACACTATTGCTGGCAACGACGGCGGGCTTGCTGGTCATCGTTTGGTCGGAATTGGACGGTGAAGGATTGGATGATGGAGGCGTTGAGTTGCAACTGGCGAGAAGGGCGACCACGACGCCTAATGCACCACCTGAGGCAACTCTAAGGCTTCGAGTTGACCAAAATTGTGATGGCATGAGAAATACTCAGTTTTGATTTAAGGTTGACAACTGGGATCATACGACAATCTAGATTAAAATGAGAACTGTTATCAATCTCAATTCTTGATTATGCTAGACGTCCATGAAGTGGCTGTGAATTATCGATCGGGCAATGGTCTCGATCCGATTAGCTTTAAAGTTTCGCCGGGGCAGCTTGTGGGGGTGATGGGGCCAAACGGGGCGGGAAAGAGCACGATGATGAAGGCGATGGTGGGGTTGGTGCCGAAGGTGAGTGGGCATGTAAGCTATTGCACCTGTCCCCTGCATCAGCAGTTGGAAAAAGTGGCTTATGTGCCGCAGCGATCGCAGATTGACTGGGATTATCCGATTACGGTTCAAAATGTGGTGATGATGTCGAGAACCCGATCGCTCGGATGGTTTCGATCGCCCACAAAGCAAAGTCGTGAAATTGTGCGAACAGCGATGGAGCGGGTGGAGATTTGGGATTTGAGAAATAGGCGGATTGGGCAGTTGTCAGGGGGACAGCAGCAGCGGGTATTTTTGGCTCGAGCGTTGGCGCAGGAGGCCGAAATTTTGTTGTTTGATGAGCCATTTACAGGGGTGGATGGGACAACGGAAGAGGTCTTGTTTAGGGTGTTTCAGGAGTTGCGATCGGATGGCAAAATCTTGATGGTGAGTAGTCATGAGTGGGGCAACGCGCTAGGACAACTCGATCGGATGCTGTTACTCAATAAAGGCTTAATTGCAGACGGGACACCCGCTGAGGTTCTGACGCAAGCGAATCTCAGTCGGGCTTACGGACGGGTCTGGAATCAAGTGGATTCGCATTCACATTCGATCGAGGACTTGGCATGTTAAGCGGAATGATGAATTTAGTATTGGACCCGTTGCAGTTAGAGTTCATGCGCAATGCGTTGATGATGAGCGCATTGGTAGGCATTTTGTGTCCGATCGTGGGAAGTTATTTGATCGTGCAACGCATGGCTCTCATGGGCGATGTTATGGCACACTGTGTGCTTCCAGGACTATCGACCGCAGCATTTTTTGGCATTCATCGATCGATCGGGGCGTTCATTTCAGCAATGCTTGGATCGTTTCTGATTACGTGGATTCGCTCGCAATCACGGGTCAAAGTTGATTCAGCGATGGCGTTGACGTTTTCAAGTTTTTTCGCATTGGGCGTGACGTTAATTACATTGCTAAAAAATAAGCTGGATCTCGATAGTTTTTTGTTTGGCGATATCTTGACGGTGACAACAGAAGATTTGATGGGTACTGCGATCGTTGCAGCATTAATTTTAGTCGCAATTTTTCTGTTCTACAAAGAGCTGTTGTTTTATACTTTTGACAAGGTGGGAGCAGAGGCTATTGGGCTTCCGGTCAGTACCCTCCATCTGGGAATGATGGTGATGATCACGCTAACGATTATTTCGAGTATGCAGGTGGTGGGCGTGATTTTGGTGATTGCGTTGCTAGTGGGTCCGGCTTTGACAGCGTACTTACTCACAAAGGAATTGCATGAGATGATGGGACTCGGAGCTGCCATAGGCATTGCTTCAAGCCTGACGGGAATTTATATTAGCTATTACAATAATTTGCCATCCGGGCCTACGATCGTCCTAGTGTCGTCGAGTTTATTTTTGATTGTCTTCGTGGGGACGATGCTGAAAGGCTTTAGGTAATTGCGTTTAGGGTCTTATCTCAGAGGGCCGACTGATTCTCAACAGTTGGTCTGCGCCTTTCTAAAACTCATCGCCAAACCAAGCGCAGTCCTTCAGTCATAGTACCAAGACAACCTCATTGTGTGGAATAATTTAGAGTGTATCCACATTGTCTTTTCTTGCTGTGAATCCTATTCTGACTCTGACGTACGAACCTTCGATTGAACAGCTTTTGGGTGATGATTACTATGATGTCGTAACCGCTTCTGAGTTCCCGATGCACCAGTTGCGGTGGCGAAATGACCAAGTGCTGCAACAGTTTGGACTAGACGCATCGGAGGTTTCGGATACAGATTTTGTAGATGCCTTTGGGAAATTTCAGGGGCGCAAACCGTTCATGGCGATGAAGTATCATGGCTATCAGTTTGGTCATTACAACCCCCAACTCGGCGATGGGCGAGGTTTTTTGTATGGGCAAGTGCGCGGAATGGATGGGAAATTGTACGACCTCGGAACGAAGGGATCAGGAACAACGCCCTACTCACGAGGTGGGGATGGAAAGCTGACCCTAAAAGGAGGCGTGCGCGAAGTTTTGGCAGCGGAATTGCTGCACCGGATGGGCGTTAGGACATCAAGATGTCTAAGTTTGGTGGAAACAGGTGAGGGATTGTATCGAGGCGATGAACCGTCGCCTACACGATCGTCGGTGATGATTCGGGTTCAGGAATCGCATATTCGGTTTGGAACCTTTGAGCGTCTTGATGCCTTGGGTCGGCGGGATTTGATCGGACGGTTGTTGGACCATACGATAGACGTGTATTACCCCCATTTGGCCCAAGAAGAGACTCGCTATGCGTTGTTCTATGCTGAATTGAGTAACCGAGTTGCAACGTTGGTGGCGCAGTGGATGGCAGCGGGATTTTGTCATGCGGTCTTAAATACGGACAACATGGCAATTACGGGAGAGAGCTTCGACTACGGTCCCTTTGCGTTTCTGCCAACGTTGGACCCAGCGTTTACGGCTGCGTACTTCGATCGTGATGGACGCTATGCCTACAGTAATCAACCGGGTATTTGCAAATGGAATCTTCAGATGTTGCAGTCACCATTGAAACAGGTGATCTCAAGTAGTGATTTAGAGTCGGGGATTTCGGGCTACGATGAGCAGTATGGAAAGGTTTACCGGACGTTGATGCTGGCGAAACTAGGGTTTGAGGTGGACTTTGAACAGGGCGACGATCCGTTGGCGCGGGAGTTGCTGAAAGTGACGATCGAACTGCTCCACCGATCCCAAGTGGGCTATCACGAATTTTTTGCCCAATTGACAGCCGTTTTTTCGCGCGAATGGCGATTGAATCAGGCGTTGATTTTGGCTGAACTAGAGGTAGATGGGGATCTTCGATCGGTCTTGGAGGACTGGCGCAGATTGTATTTTACGATGCTGAACGCAAGCCCAGAATCCGATTTAGAGACGATCGCACTCCGCTTAAAGGATGCAAATCCCACGGTGATGCTGACCCGTCCGCAGATCGAAGCGGTGTGGGACAAGATCGATCAAGACGATGACTGGAGCGCTTTTAATAAGTTGCTGAGCCGGATTCAGGACCGAAGCTAGGCCATGACAAACACCATTTTAGGGATGACATGAAACTGTTACTTTTACTCTTAAAATCCTCATGGCAGAGTGTATCGATCGCCGTGGTGATGGGCGCACTCAGTGGAGTCTGTAGCGCATTGTTGATTCGGATGATCAATGACACAGTGTCGGGAAAAGTGGTGGGGTTAGAATCCTTTGTGGGATTGACTATTGTGTCGCTAATTACGACGATCGCGTCGCAGTATTTACTGATTAGGCTCGCCCAAAACTCAATTTATGAATTACGATTGCGATTATCTAAAGCCGTTCTGAGTACGCCACTCGCAACGCTAGAACAGCTTGGTGCGAATAAGGTTTTAGCAACGCTGACGGAAGATGTTCAGACGATCGCAAACACTATTTTTATTATTCCATTTATCTGTATTGATTTAGCGATTATTGCGTCCTGCTGGAGCTATCTGGCTTCTCAATCCTTCCCGGTTTTCTTAGCCATGCTGTTCTGTGTGGGATTCGCCATTGTAACCGTCCAGGCACTACTGGGAAATGCGCGGAAGTATCTCAAACAATCACGGGCTGAGAGTGATACGTTGCTGAAGCATTTTGGCAGCCTGACTGCCGGGACTAAGGAACTTAAGCTCAGTGGACTCCGCCGCCGATCGTTTCTTGAAGACGATCTTGGACCCAGTGCGGCGCGATCGAAGGACTACCAAGTTCGGGCTTTGACGTTGTTTTCAGTGGCGACGGGATGGGGAAATCTGCTGTTATTTTTCATCATCGGGATGATCTTATTTGCATTGCCCAAATTTCTACTTGTGACTCCTGCCGTGTTATCCGCCTACTCGTTGACGATCATCTTTCTAATGTTGCCCTTTGGGAATTTGTTTCAGCGGTTGCCTTTTCTGATGCAGGCTAATGTGGCGTTGGCGAAAGTCGATGAAATGGGACTGACCCTAGAAGCTCAGTCTGAAGCCTCGGCCTTAACGCCCCTTATGAATGGAGGGTTGGGACGAGAAAGTGCGAAGACGATCGCCCTCACGAACATTGTCCACCAATATCGAGGCGATCGCGAGGATACTCCATTCACGTTAACGATTTCAAAATTAGAAATTCCAGCAGGGCAGCTTGTTTTTATTGTGGGTGGGAATGGGAGTGGGAAATCTACATTAGCGAAGATTTTGATGGGATTGTATCTGCCGGAAACTGGAACGATCGCATGGGACAGAACGGTCGTCACGGCGGAAAACTTGTCTGATTATCGTGAAAACTTTAGTGCGGTATTTGCAGATTTCCATCTGTTCGATCGGGTGTTAGAAACGCCAGAAACCAAACAGCACTCGCAGCGGTATCTCGAAAAATTACAGATCGCACACAAGGTCAGTATTCAAGATGGAATCCTATCAACAACGGCCCTATCAACGGGACAACGAAAGCGACTCGCCTTGCTGAATGCCTATCTCGAAGACCGATCGGTATATGTTTTTGATGAATGGGCATCGGACCAAGATCCAGTGTTCCGGGAGTTGTTTTATCACACGATTTTGCAGGAGCTTAAAGCCAAGGGTAAAACCGTCATTGTCATCAGCCATGACGATCGATATTTTAACGTAGGCGATCGGTTAATTAAGCTTGACTATGGTGAAATAGAGAGCGATCGGTTGATGTGATGGGGCGATCGTTGTTTAGGTTGACAAAGGTTTGATGCAGAGCGATGTCATTGCTTAAACAACGTGAATTGTCAAACTAGTCGCACCATGGGTCAGCATGAAAAACCTCTAGGCTAGATGCTGACCTGGCGGAACCTGACGCTGAGAAACGTCTTTACTCTTCTTCAGTCGCTTCGGTCGGATAAACGAAACCTGTCGCGCGGCCCGTTAGTACGGATTTCCCGAGGGAAAGTGCGCGCGCAGCTTGAACTTGTGCTTTCCGGTTCCAAGTGGCACGGCGTTGATCACGCTTGCCGTTGGAGGTTTTCTTTTTAGGACACGCCATGGTGGGTTTCCTCAGTTTTGATTTTAGACAACCTTGCAATAGTAGCAGAGTCTCTTCTCGATACCTAGTGACAGGGAGAAGGTGTTCGACTTTTTGAGGGATTCAAAGTCCCTTGCCCTAGGGAGCTACGGTGCACTCACAAGTCCGAACTGACGGCGCTCTAGGCTTTTCGCTCCTATAAACCCCAACTCTAAGAGACCTTAATTCCGATTCTTGTAGGTCGGCTCACCAAGAATTGGGGGTTGCGGGTCGGGCCGCTAGGATTTAGCGCGATTGAACAGACTTGTGCGTACCCGGTAGCCGCTCAGGAGGGAGAAAAAGACCATTAGTTTAGCGATGACATATTTCTTCTCTCTCTAAAGATAGAAGCAAGAACATATTCAGAGGACTATTCTAGCCTTTAACAACCAAATAAATCCTAATTTGCCCGGTTTAGCTCTTTAATGCACTCAATTGATCTGCAATTTCGATACTGAATTTGTCCACAAATCTATTCAGCAGTGGTGCTGTAAGAAACTTATGAGCCATAAAATATCACGTAGAGAGTTTGGCTTAATGACAGGGGTAAGCGGTACGGCGATCGCTTTAGGCTTTCCCCTCGTTACCCCTTTCTTGACAAAATCTGTTCAAGCAGCCTCTGCACCCGATACTCAAATGAAAGCCGTGCTAGATGAACTCGCCGCTTTTAATGCTCCACCGCTTGAAAAACTTTCTCCAGGAAACGCTCGTAATGCTCCAAGTCCAAAAGATGCTGTCATAGGTATTTTAGCGAAACAAAGCAAACCTGCGGTAGAAATGGTAGCAGAGGTGAGTCACCAACTCATTCCAGGTCCCGGTGGAGAATTATTAGCAAGGGTTTACCATCCTCAAGGAAAGGGTCCTTTTCCAGTGCTAGTCTACTTTCATGGGGGCGGCTGGGTCATTGCAGATTTAGGGACTTATGATGCATCTTGTCGAGCATTAACTAATGCTGCTAGCTGTATCGTTGTCTCTGTAGCCTATCGGCAAGCGCCCGAACACAAGTTCCCAGCGGCGGCGGAAGATGCCTATGCCGCAACACAATGGGTGATGGCAAATGCGGCACAGATTAAGGGTGATCCAAGACGGGTTGCCGTGGGGGGTGAGAGTGCAGGGGGAAACTTAGCCGCCGTGACTTGCTTAATGGCACGCGATCGCCAGGGCAAGATGCCGCTGCATCAAATGCTAATTTATCCGATCACGAATTATGCTTTCGATACGCTTTCCTATCAAGAAAATGCCAGCGCAAAACCCCTCAGCAAAGCTGCGATGCAATGGTTTTGGGATCAATATCTTGAGAATAAGGCTAATGGTAGCAACCCTTATGCATCACCTTTACGTGCTAAGAGTTTGAAAGGTTTACCGCCTGCTACTGTTATTACAGCAGATATTGATCCGTTGCGGAGTGAAGGGCAAGCTTATGCCCTTCGGCTACGGGAAGCAGGTTCGGCGGTTAGATACACCAACTATAGCAACGTGACCCATGAGTTTTTTGGTACGGGGGCTGTTGTAGATAAGGCGAAACAGGCAGTGAGAGAGGCGGCAGCGGGGTTACGTTCTGGGTTTGGTCGATAGGCTGGAGCGTGTTTCATGTAGAACACTAGGCTTCTTTTAAGGTGAGTAACGCTAAGAGAAGGGATGATCTTAGAGGGACCTAGTGATCCAATGCCGCTCAGTTTTGAGACCTCATCACGCCTCAAGACGGGGCGGAAAAACAAAATTGCGAGATTAATGCGGCAAAGCGGTGACTGGCGAACCGTACGAAGGGCTTTGAGGGGCAACCCGTTGTCCTCTCAGGCAACGACCTCTATGGCCGCCAACCCATGTATTTTTGAATTGCATACTATGAACGGGACTGGCGGGACTCGAACCCTCGGCCTACCGCTTAGGAGGCGGTCGCTCTATCCATCTGAGCTACAGCCCCAAATCAATCTTCTAACTCTACCTCAATTCTAGTCTAGCAAACGTCTTCTCTCCTCGAAGCGATCGATCGTCCCCCTGCCGTGGCACACTAAAAACCTGTGATATTCCTTCACATGATCGTTAATGTATAAATGAGGAGATCGCATGGACCTGAGTTTGGTCGCGTCAAACTTTTTGAACCCGCCCATTTTGTTCTTCTTTTTGGGAATGATCGCAGTCTTGGCCAAGTCAGATCTAGAAATTCCGCAGCCGATCCCAAAGTTTTTCTCACTGTATTTACTCATTGCGATCGGCTTCAAGGGCGGGGTCGAACTCGTCAATAGCGGCCTAACTCAGGATGTCCTACTGGCGATCGGGGCATCCATTTTCATGTCTTGCGCTGTGCCTGTTTATACCTATTTTATTTTGCGGACCAAGCTAGATGCGTACAACTCCGCTGCGATCGCCGCCACCTACGGAGCCATCAGTGCTGTCACCTTCATCACCGCCAATACCCTCCTCGAACAGCTCGAAATCCCGTCCGATGGCTATATGGTCGCGGCTTTAGCGCTGATGGAATCCCCGGCGATTATTGTGGGATTGGTCTTAGTCCAAGTCTTTGGTGAGGTCCGAGAGGACGGCGAAAAAGTGGAGTGGGGTGAAGTACTGCGAGAATCCTTTTTAAATGGCTCGGTGTTCCTGCTCTTTGGCAGCATTGCTGTGGGCATGTTAAGTGGTGAACATGGGTATGAAAAAGTGAAGCCGTTCATTGGCGATATGTTCTACGGCGCGTTGATGTTTTTTCTACTCGACATGGGTTTGATCGCAGCAAAACGGATTCGAGACTTGCAGAAAACTGGATTCTTTTTGATTGCGTTTGCTATTTTCATTCCCATTCTCAATGCGGCTATTGGAACGTCGATCGCCTATGCGATTCATATGCCAAAAGGGGATGCACTCTTGTTTGCTGTACTCTGCGCAAGTGCCTCCTACATTGCCGTTCCAGCCGCTATGCGCATGAGCGTCCCCCAAGCAAACCCGAGTTTATATATTTCCACAGCGCTCGCCGTCACGTTCCCCTTCAACATCGTGTTTGGAATCCCGCTGTATCTCTTTGGGATTAATGCCATTTGGGGATAATGGAGTAGTATGGGGGCAACTTTTATCCCGCCCGCGAAGAGTTGTCACCTATGATCGCACCCGTTGAAACCCGCCTTGATCAACTGGAAGCCTTAGCTGCTACGACCTTGATTGCTATTCGAGAGCTTGGCAATCGACAAGAAGCAACTCAAAAGCGGCTCGATTCTGAACACGATCGCTTTGGAGCATTTGACCAACGAATGGATAGGTTGAGTGTCAAGCTTGAAGAAGTGGGCGATCGTCTAGACAGGGTTTCTCTCCAACAAGAGCTGAATGGCCAGCAAATTGCGTCTAATGCGGCGGGAATCGTTGAATTGCGGAACTTGGTGGCGGACCTAGTTCGGGGACAGGGCTAGGTCAGATAAAGACTTTAATGTTTGGATCCATTCAGGTGCGGGAGATGAGGTGCTAAAATTAAAAGAATAGAATCCCGATCGATTTACCGGGGATAACGTCCCCCAGCACCACACAAGACCTATGGACACAATCTCATCCGTCAGCCCTGTCATTGAAAAACCACCCTCAAAGGTAGAAGGCATCAAGGAACGCAGTGATTATTTGCGTGAGCCAATTGCCACTGAACTCAAAAACAATTTGAGTTATTTCTCCGAAGATTCGATTCAACTCATGAAGTTCCACGGGTCCTATCAGCAGGACAACCGGGAAAACCGCATCAAAGGTCAAGAAAAAGACTACCAAATGATGCTACGGACCCGTAGCCCAGGCGGCTTCATTCCAGCCGAACTGTATCTGACCCTCGATCGGTTGTCGGATCAGTACGGCAACGGGACCCTTCGGGCGACGACCCGTCAGGGCTTCCAGCTTCACGGGATTTTGAAAAAGAATCTTAAAAACACGATCGCCGCGATCGTAAAAGGAATGGGATCCACTCTCGGAGCCTGCGGAGACCTGAACCGCAACGTGATGGCTCCGCCTGCGCCCTTCAAAAATCGTCCTGACTACGCCCTTGCCAGCGAGTACGCTAACCGTATTGCTGACCTGCTGACGCCACAAACCGGCGCATATTACGAAATTTGGCTGGATGGCGAAAAGGTGATTTCTGGTGAGGAAAACCCTGACGTCATCGCCGCTCGGACTGCGACAAAAAATGGCACGACCTTCACAGACTCCGAAGAACCCATTTACGGCGCTCAGTACATGCCGCGCAAGTTCAAAATTGCGGTCACAATTCCCGGCGATAACTCAGTGGATTTGTTTTCACAAGATTTATCACTAGTGGTGATCAGCAAACCAGATGGCAGCTTGCAGGGCTTTAATCTCTATGCAGGCGGCGGACTGGGCCGAACCCATGGGAAAGAAGAAACCTTCGCACGCATTGCTGATCCGATCGGATACGTTGAGGGTGAGGATATCTATGATGCGGTTAAGGCGATTATTGCAACCCAACGAGACTATAGCGATCGCACCGATCGCCGTCATGCCCGATTGAAATATCTGATTCATGAGTGGGGCGTCGAACGGTTCCGCACCCAAACAGAGCAGTATTTCGGAAAGGCGTTTCAGCCGATGAAAAAGACGATCGATTGGACGTATTACGACTTCCTCGGTTGGCATGAACAAGGCGATGGTCGGTTCTTCGTTGGCATCTCGATCGAGAACGGTCGCGTTAAAGATGTCGGTGAGTTTCGGCTTAAGTCAGTTCTAAAACAGATCATATCTGACTACGGCCTGCCTATGTTACTAACGCCCAGCCAGAACATTATTCTGTACGATATCCGTCCAGACGACAAAGCAGCCATTACTCAACTTTTGGCAGAGTATGGGGTCAAACGCGAAGACGAAATTGACGCGTTGGAGCGCTACTCAATGGCTTGTCCGGCGCTGCCTCTTTGCGGACTTGCAACGGCTGAAGCGGAACGGGTCTTGCCCAGCATTCTCGATCGAATTCGTCTGACGTTAAGCCGAATCGGGCTTCCTGAGCAGCATTTCATTGTTCGGATGACAGGATGCCCAAACGGGTGTGCTCGTCCCTATCTGGCTGAAGTCGGCTTTGTCGGGAACGGACCAAATCAGTACCAGCTTTGGTTAGGCGCTTGCGCCAATCAGACACGTCTCTCGGAAGTTTACCTGGAGAAAATGAACGGCGACGATCTTGAAACAACGCTCGAACCGATCTTTGTCTTCTTCAAGAAGCGTCGCAAGAGAAGTGAAACGTTTGGTGATTTTTGTCATCGGATGGGGTTTGCAGCGATTCGCGAATTTGCGGCCATCTACAAACCTCGATCGCCTGGTCGATCGCCCGATCATCGTAAGCGCGTCACACTTCGGGATGCCACTTATCTTCAACTCCAACAAATTGCACTATCTCAAGGTAAATCCATGGCAGACTTGGCCACTGAGCTAGTCGATCGAGCCTTGAACTCAAAGCCGATGGATTCTTAATGCGTCGTTGAACCCGTCGCTAAACAGTCTCCTCTAATTAACGCGCTCGGTATCCAAATGGATGGATCGGGCGCGTTTTTAATTGAGTTTCTTTAAATGATCTAAGACCCTCAGTGTGATATGGTCCTTAGACATTTGGTCGGTTCTAGCAATTTAGTATTGCTGGAGGAAACGGGGAAAGTTCGGTGTAAATCCGGCGCTGTCCCGCAGCTGTAATTGAAAGTACGAGTTTTTATTTGTGCTGTCTGAGTCAGAATGCCCGCCGATCGAGTGAGTTTTAAATCATCTGCGAGGCACAGAATGAAAGCATCCATTCAAACTTCAATTTGGCAACGGACTGAGCAATTTGTCCTGTCTGTTCCGGCACAAGCTGTTCTTTATGTTGTGCTGTGGTCACTCATTGTGTGGCTGGTATTTTTTAGCACCTATCCTGCGGTTCACGATGCCGTGCATTCCCTCCGTCATCACACCCTCGGCGTGAGCTGTCACTAATCCTTTTGCAATCGCAGGAATTTCTCATTATGTTTTCAAAATTTAAAGGGTCTCCGTTACTGGGTGCAGTTTGTGCAGTCAGCATTTTAAGTTGTGCCGTCATCGGATTTAGCCAGTCGCCTCAAGCTTCTATTTCGCTGACCACCGAGCCACCCATCAATCAAACCTCACCATTAGAAGCCGAAGCAACGGCCTATCTGGGGTCCGGGAAGTACAATGCTCCCGTTCAGCTCAAGCTTCAGGCCAAAGACGCCTTGGGCGCGCCGTTGAACAATGCGCGGGTTCATGTTGAAGTAATGACTCCACCGCCTACGCCTTGGTTCACAACCGATTTTCCGATCGTTGAAGGAACCACGCTATTAGACTTCGTGGCCGATGCTCCGACGGGGGAGTTTCAGATGCAGCAGGTGTTCCCGATTCGCGGAAACTATGCGCTCAAGGTAGACGTGACGCCTATGGTGGCTGGAGCCTTTACCCCCATTGCTCAGACGTTGAACTTAAGCGTTCCTGAAAATTCGCTTAAACTAATCTACTTCCCAATCATCCTAGCAATCTTACTAGCGATCGGGTTTGGCGGAGGCTGGGTGATTGGGAGTCGGGGGACGGTGCGCTCAGGCGAGATTGCCCCTCGCCCGGTGCGGTTGTTGCTCAGTGGCGTAACGGTCATTGCGATCGCGGCGTTAATGTTCTTCAACATCAGTGCTGAATTCGCAACAGCCCACTCGTCGCCGCATAACGCCGAGACGATCGCCGATGTTTCTAGTGCCGATGTTTCTAGTAAAGACTCTTCTGGCCTAATTCAGTCCCAAGGACTGAAACTAGAACTCACTGGTGATGAGAATACACAAGTTGGTAAACTAGCGTCGTTTCAGGCAAGACTGACTGATAGCCAAACGAATCAACCGATCAGCGATGCGATTTTTCTGGTTCAGTCGATTCAGCTTGAAAATAACTGGGTTGCCTTTGCTTATCAAGGCGTTCCAAATGCATCGGGAACACTTGCATGGCAAGAACAATTCTTTGATGGTGCGCCTCACTCAATCCAAGTAAATGTATCACCCGCTGCTAACTCAAAGCGATCGTTCCAACCCTTCCAAGTCACCCGCGAAATTGATGTCGAGGGCATTGCTCCGCCCATGAATGTCCGGCTGATTAGCTTAGGGTATTTCACGGGTCTTTTGACGATCGGGACGATAACCGGATTTAAGGTACAGCGTCGCAGATTGTCGCAAATTTAGATTTGATTTAAAGTCATGACTATTGACGTGTTTTGCCATTGTGAAACACGTTTTTTATTGTATTTACACCCCTGACTCACCTATGAACAACCCATCTGTTTTACTAGTTTGCACAAGCTGCGGCGGAAATGCAGAGTCCGATCGTCAGGGAAAAGTCCGCAACGGCGCGAGATTATTCGATCAACTTCAAACCTTGCATCACGATTCGCCCTTGCGCAACAACATTGAAATTCGGCCTGTGAAATGTATGGGCGTCTGCAACCGACCCTGCATCATTGCGTTAGTGGGATCTGGAAAGTTCACGTACCTATTTGGTGATCTGCAAGCGGATGACATCAAAACGGCCTCAGATATTTTGGTCTGTGCCCGTCAGTACGTCCATCACACCGACGGAACCCTTGCCTATCGTGAGCGTCCCGATCGACTTCGAGATACGATTATCGCCAAAATTCCAACCGTTTAAAACAGCCTAAAACCGCGACATCCAAAACCCTGCCCCAAACAATAATCCACACCAGAAATGCATCTTCACGGCAATCAGCCGACAAAACACCAGTTTGTGCGGCTGATTGTAATAGGTCAGAATTGTTATGCAAAGCTGCCGCGCCACAGGAACGCTTCCCAACGCCGCCAACGTCCACACTGGAAATAGCATCGTTACTACCCCCAGTACGATCGCTCCGTAAACCGCCCCACAAATCCACGGCAACAATTTTGCGCTGCGCTCACTGCCTAACCGCACAACAGGAGACCGTTTTCCCATCAACGCATCATCCTTAACTTGATTGAAATGCGAACAAAACAGAATCAAACTCGTAACAGCGCCTACCACCACCGACGCCGCTAGGTTCACACCGCTATAGGTCTGAGTCTGACTGTAGTAGCTCGCCGACATCGCCAATGGCCCAAAAGCAAAGAAGCAAAGAACCTCACCTAACCCCTTATAGCTCAGCCGAAACGGCGGTCCCTGATAGATATAGCCGATCGCACAACAGGCCACAATCAACCCAATCACTGTCCAATCATGCTGCGCCCAGGCAATACTCCCAATGCCCATCAAACCTATCAATAAACAAAAATTACTAATCCAAAAAATCAGCGATTTCCGTCCGGTGATATTTACAACCGAATTAAATTTATTAACATCGACCCCCGTCTCAGCGTCGAAGACATCATTGCTCAGATTTTCCCAGGCCAGAATCAGAATTGCACTGCCCAAGAACACACTAAAACTTGCGAAATTAAATCGCCCCGTCTCGGAATACGCGATCGCACTCCCAATCCAAATCGGCATCACCGCGACACTATACATCGGCGGCTTGATGGCAGCCCACCAGAGTTTTCGTCTGGTGAGGGTCGGCATCGTCTTAGCGGGAGTGACATTGCGATCGATCGACTGGCTAGTCATTTCGAGGTACCTGTAAACCGAAAACTCTAGATAGGTTCTAGTGTCTCACCGCAGATTGCTAAGGATTGCGAGGGATTATAAAAACGTTACAGTCGGAGGCAGTAGAATAAAGGTTAATCTCGAAGTTTTGTTGCAGGTCCAACGAAGTGGAACTCTTTCGCGATAATTGGTCCTACCTCAAAGTTGAAATCAATTGGTTAGAGCGTATTCTTCTGAATGCCGCTGCAAAAATGCGCAAAACCGAAGCGACTACCGCCCGCTTCGCCAAAACCAAAGCCGATCGCGCCACCCATAGCTGGTGGGAAGGACTAGTCACCTTTGAAAAAGTAGGCTACGACTCGCCGCCCGCTGCCGCTCCAAAATCCCTGCCCTACCAGCAGCAGCTCGACCTCCGCATCAGCGCCTCTCAAACCCAAGGCATTCCGTTGGCTCTGCCTGCCCTATGCGATCGTCACAATTTATCCCTTTTTGAGAAACAGACTATTCTTCTTGCCCTCGCTCCAGAGGTTCATCGTCGCTATGGGGAACTGTGCGGCTACCTCACGGGCCAAGATCAGGTCAGCTTACCCAATGTAGATCTAGCCCTGCGGCTGTTTTGCCGAGACGATCGCACCTGGCGACAAAACCGATCGCAGCTTCAGTCTGGCCCTCTTATCCAGCACACCATTCTCATTTCCAGCGATCGCCGCCACCAATCCTTCCTAGAGTCGCCGCTCAAGCTTTCCCCCCCGATCGTCAACACCCTCCTCGCCGAACACCCCACGCCCCAAACATCCCAAGCACTCACCCCCCAACGCCCCATTCTCAATTCTCAATTCTCAATTCCACATTTCTTCCACCGCGCCCTTCACCAGCTTCAATCCTCCACCGCCCAAGCCGCCCAATGGATTGGACTCGATCGGTTCTTGAGCCTCCCCGAAAAAATCGACCTCTACCACCACCTTGCGACCGCCTTGAATCTCTCTATTGTCATTCTCGACGTGTCTATCCTAACAGAGGCAGATCAAGCACAGATTTTGCAACCCATTTCATCGCCAACCCAAGGTGTTTCTCCGACTCTACTAGTCATCACCTCGGCCCAACGGTGGCTATCGCGATCGGGAACCTTGAAGACCATTCAAATCCGTCCGTTGATTCAACAATTCAGCGCAGACTACACCTGGATTATCTTTGATTTGCCCTATCCGATCGCGCTTTCACAGGTTTGGCGATCGTGGATTACGCTGAATCTCGGAAAAAAGTAGTGCCCTAGAAACCTGATTCTCTGGTTTAGACCCTCGCAGAACTCAATCACACCGAAATTCTAGACCCCTCTCTCCATGAGGAGTTTGACTAGGATTTTCATGTTAAACCTCTCGAAACGAGTGGACTGATCCCTACTTGATTGTCAGGTCAGCCGCCTAATTTCGCTTCATTTTAATCAGTGTCAACCCACCTCTACTGTGCAGAATGACCGCTCATTCTTGTCTAATCCTCCTCATCTGTCCACCGCCGACTCACTCGCCCAAACAACGGTAAGTCGATGGTCCGTCCTTGCCACAACCGCAGCATCAATCCCAAATTCAGCACAAAATACCCGGACGTGAACACACTGCTTGCAATCAGCAGCGGCAGCTTCAGTCCCTCAACATTTTCGACCCCCACATCCAGCATTACCGTCCCAGCAAACCAGGCCACCATGAGCTTGATAGCCATCCGGCTCAGCGCCCGTTCTGCTTTAGGCCGTTCAGGCTGGCTCAAGGTCCATAGCGCCGGACCGACCCCAAATACGGGCATCAGGTACAGCAGAAGCATCAGATTTTTAAGTTCTTGGCGATCGGAGGAGCGGCTCATAATACATTCATCACAAATAAATATAATACTTTAAGTGGAAATGGGAAGTCGGTGTGAGTGGACTCAGATATCGGTAATAATATAAGCCAAGGTCTGCTTAGGTGACACAGGATGCAGCAAAGCAATATGCAGCAAGGCAATGTACAGCCAGAAAACCCATGGTTTAGTTGGTGGGGGAAGCTGTCCCTAGGACTCAGGGCTGGGGCGATCGCATTGGCACTGCCGCTAATCGTATTGAATATCTGGGCTGCTTCTGCAATTTTCAGCTATTTCAATTCACTCCTCGTTATCGTGATTGCAGCGTCGCTATTGGCGTTTCTGCTCAATTATCCAGTCAACGCTCTCCAGATCCAAGGCAGCAATCGAGAACGTGCGTCTATTGCTGTGTTTCTCGTATCGGTCTCGATTTTGCTGGGGTTGGGGGTGACGCTGGTCCCTTTGGCGCTCCAGCAGGCAGAGCAACTGATTTCGAGCTTGCCGAAGTGGATCGATTCGGGGAAGCAGCAGCTATTGCTGTTTAACTTGCAGCTTGAGGGCATGGGGTTCCCGTTAAACCTCGATGTGCTGACGGAGCAAATCATCGATCGACTCAAGAGCCAACTGCAATCCATTACGGAAAAAGCGTTAAACATTGCGCTCTTTACGGTAACGAGTTTGATTGATTGGTTGCTGACAATAGTGCTGACGTTTTATCTATTGCAACATGGCGATGATCTGTGGACCAGCCTGTTATCGTGGCTTCCGACTCAGCTTCGTCGGCCTTTTTCCCAGACGTTGAGCCAGAGTTTTCAAAAGTTTTTCCTAGGGCAACTGATTCTAGCCACGTCGCTCGGGTCGTCGCTCACGCTGGCATTTTTGTGGCTGCGGGTGCCCTTTGGTTTGCTCTTTGGTCTGACCATTGGGACGATCGCGCTGGTGCCCTTTGGCGGTTCTGTAGGGATTGCGCTGGTAACGCTTTTGGTGGCCCTGCGCGATTTCTGGCTAGGAGTGAAGGTGCTGACGACAGCGCTATTGGTACAGCAAATTATCGAAAACATTGTCGCCCCTCGGGTGCTAGGAAGCATTACGGGGTTGAATCCGGTGTGGGTGTTTATTTCGATTCTGACGGGCGCTCGGGTAGGTGGGCTGCTGGGGGTAATTATTGCGGTGCCGACGGCGGTTGTGATTAAGACGGCACTAGAGGCGATTCGCGTTCCGGATGTTGCTGAATCCTTGAATGAAGCCATTGCAGAACCGATCGCGCCTATTCGTTTGATTGCTGAGGATTTGAGTGTTAAAGCTGAAGAGGAATCTAGATCCGGTCCCTTAGCCCGTAACTCTGGGGGCACTTGAAACTTACCTTCCTAAAGTCGCTGTGATGTTATTAACAGTTTAAATGGGAAATCTCTATACAAATCACAATAGACCTACCCCAAGATCTCGAATAAGACCTCGTAACTTAATCTGTACGATCGAACATCTCACTCCAGAGCCTCATTCTCCCAACCCTACGACAGTCACAGCGTACGCCTCACAGGGTGGCTTAGTGGTCAGATATCATTCTGAACTACGAGGGAATCTCAGATTTTCCAGCCTTCGAGTCTTGCCGGGAGGAACTCTCGCCGCTGCGTTAACAGATGGTCTGATGGTTGATGGGCTGCGATCGAAGGTCAACACAAGTTACGGTATTGTGGCACGTCAACTTATTCTTAGGAGTTTAGCTTTTGTTAAATCTTGAGCGCGTCTGACTAACCTTATTTGGTTAGAAGAAAGGCCGATCGCCCTTTTCCCTTAAGAAAATCTAAATTTTACGATCGCCCCTTAACCACTCCATTCAATAAATCCCGCAAGCGTCTCTTTTGTCTTGAGGGAAGGGCGATCGCATTAAGCAGCTACTTCAACGTAGGCAGATTGGCTACAGGGAATCGGAATCGGGAATCCTTCCAGTTTTAGACCTTCTAGATGAAATTCGATCGCATCCTGCATGTTGTGCGTAGTCTCTTGAGACGTACTTCCAGTGGATACACAGCCGGGAAGATCGGGAGAGTAGGCAGAATAGCCTGTTTCAGTTTGTTCGAGAATAATTAGGTATTTCATCATTTCAGACCTGCTTGTTTGAGAATGCTATCTAGCGTTCCAGGTGCTAAATCATCGCTCAATTTACCTGGAACGGTTACAAGACCGGGCTTTCTAGGATTCTTATATTGTCGATGACTCCCGCGAGTTCGTGCAAGCATCCATCCATCCGCTTCAATGAGTCGGATTATTTCTTTAACCTTCACCATACGATTGTAGCGAACATTGGCTTATGGATTAATAGTTAAGGATTAGCGTAAAAATAAAGTCCCTGACGACCCGCCTCCTAGGCCCACAAGATGCTGTTGGCACATTAATTATGGCTGCCCTGCCACACCTTGGAATTCGTTCCAAGGCAGACCATCAACGAAGCAGAATGCATTTCCTGACGTGGGGGCGGATCGCCAGAAAAGGTAGGACGTTGTTTAATGACTAGTCCATTACAATCAATTGATCGCCCTTTTCCCTTAATAAAAATCTAATTTACGATCGCCCTCTCCCTCAGCATCCCTCAACATCATTGAGGCTTCGTCAATGTGAGGTGAAATGCCGATCGTTGACGTTCGATCCAAATCACAGAAATACCCGACCCGATCGCCCAACTTCACCCTGTTCTGATCAAGATTTTAAGGTTATGTAAATGCCTCGATCAGCAAAAGGGGAATGGAATTCATGAATCCATTCCCCCACTTCGCTAATTAGATGATTCCAAAACTTAAAAGTCTATGCAAGACTTACTTTTTACCAAAGCCGTTTTTCTTACCTAAGACCTCTTTCGTACCCAAGACAGAATCCTTCGTATCTGTAAACTTCTCATAAAACTCCTGACGCTTTTCAGACTTAAGCATGAATCGCGTAACAAACCATGCAGTATAGCCCAAACCAACCAGTTCAAGAATGGGTTCCACTAATGGAATTTCATTCAGTGCGCTGAGGAGTGCCAAAGTCAGCTTGACTGCGATGATCGACCCAAACCCTAAGCCTAAGGAAACAATGAGCTGCCGATATTCACTGAAAAAATCACCCAAAATCGTATCTAGGTTGCTAACGACCTCTACGCCCTTACCCAACATCGCCTTCAGCTCAGCAGTGCTGTCTTCTTCACTTGTCATAGGAGCCAGCACACCACCGGTCTCTAGGTTCGCTTCAACGTTTGGCTCCGCCGTTCTTAAATCAGTATCCATATTTTTCTTTATCCTTATCGACTAAGACCTGTCTATAATACTGCTTCTCCTGAAAATCAGGCCATCTCTTTTTGGATACAAATTCAAACCCAAATCCATGACCAAGACGAATGCGACATGAGGGCAAGCTAGGCGCAAATTAGAGAGAGGTCAATGTTGATCAGGGGTAAGCTAGATACCATGTTAAGACAAAATATCAGTGAGCAAGGTGACAAGACCATGGATTTGCTGGAGTACCAGGCGAAGGAATTATTTCGATCGGTAGGCATTCCGGTCTTGGTCTCTCAACGAATCGGACGGGTTCAGGATTTGAAGCAGCTAACCATTCCGTACCCAATCGTCCTGAAATCTCAGGTCTACGTTGGAGGGCGAGGGCGACTAGGCGGAATCCGGTTTGTAGACAATACCATTGATGCGATCGCCGCCGCTCAGATGCTGTTTCAACTGCCACTTATGGGCGAAATCCCGAAACTGCTGCTCGCAGAAGCCAAATTTTCGGCTGCGCAGGAATTTTATCTAGCCGTGACCCTCAATCGATCGCTGCGGCGGCTTGTGCTACTGGGTTCCATGCAGGGAGGATCGCAGGTCCGATCGACCATTGAATCGGCTCATCAGGTGGTTGTAGAAGGGGACTTTTCGGCATTCTATGCGCGACGTCTCGCCTTGGACATGGGCTTATCCGGCGCATTAATGACCACAGTTAGCGCTATCATCGAAAAAATGTACTATCTCTTGGTCGAAAAAGATTTGGATCTCCTGGAGATTAATCCGCTTGGCGTCGGACCTGAAGGAGATGTAATGGCGCTCGATGGCAAAATATCAGTGAACGACGGTGCTCTCGGACGCCACCCGGACCTAGCAGAACTCAGTCCGATTCCCTTACTTGATCTGGATTATCCTCTCCTGACAGTGCAGACGACAATGCATACCGATGGCGTCGTGGGGATCATCTGCAATGGGTCAGGACTAACCATGGCGACCATGGACGGCTTCTATGACTCGGGTGGCAAACCCAAAGCGTTTCTTAACCTCGGCAGCGAAACCAATCATCAGTGGCAAACCGAAACCCTCTGCGATCGACTGGTTCAAGGACTGAGCGCCATGGCCCAACAGCCCGGAATTCAGGTTGTGCTGGTCAACCTGGTCAGTGGTGTAGTGCCCGGTGAATCGATCGCTGAAGCTCTACTACGCGGCGTGGCGGCGATGTCTGGACTGCCTGCGGGAACAGCACTGTCGTCGCCTCATGTCATCTGCCGCTGGGCTGGACCAGACTACGATCGCGCAGCCTCACTCCTAAGCCAATCCTCGATCGGTCTATGTGAGGAGCTAGATGCCACAATCTCGCAGGTTTTCCAACGTGTTAAGCTTAAGAAAACCTAATCTTAATTTCTTCTTAGGGAAGAACTGAGATGATCAAGTAGGCACAAATACCAGGCAAATAGTTTATGGGCGTAGAAATACAGGTGCAGAGCCGGGTTGAAGGTTCTTTTTTGATTCATTCGTTGCGTGGTGATACGGGCATGTCAATCTCAATCTAAAGCTAATGTTAAGGCTCGGATGGGTATTCAGTCGTTCTTATGATTTTTAATCTCGATAGTCAAGTGATCGTTCAAGGTATAACAGAACCGATCGGCCAGACCTATGTTCCACTGATTTATGCGTATGGTACGAAAGTGGTGGCTGGGGTAAGTCCTGGATACGGCGGGCTAATGTGCGGAGCGATTCCGGTGTTTGACATGGTGGAGCAGGTGGTCCTCAAGTTTGGACGTGTAGATATCTCGTTAATTTGCACCCATCCCTACGACGTGTTGGATGCTGCTACGGAAGCAATGCGGGCAGGCGTCAGACATCTCATCATCATCAGCCAAGGCGTGCCGCCAGTGGACATGATTCACCTAATACAACAGGCTGAGGCCAGCGATACCCTGCTAGTAGGACCCAATGGATCGGGCGTGATTATTCCGGGGAAGCTACTCCTAGGCATCCATCCGCCAATGTTTTATACGCCGGGACGGGTGGGGCTGCTCACACGTAACGGCCCATTAACCTACGATATTGCCCGAACCCTAACCAAAGCAGGGATGGGTCAGTCCATTGGGGTCAGCATTGGTTCGGATTCGATCGTCGGATCCACGTTTCAGCAATGGCTCCAAATATTAGAGGAAGATGAGGATACCGATGCAATCGTCCTAGTGGGTGAGATTGGCGGCGATAGTGAAGAACTCGCTGCTCACTACATAGCAGACTCAATCGATAAGCCCGTTATTGCCTATATTGCCGGACATACGGCTCCTCGCGATCGACGGATGGGCCATGCTGGAACCATTATCGAAGCTAAAGCGGGCGATTTTGGGGCAGATCTTGGGACAGCCGAAAGTAAAGTTGCTGCCTTAAAGCAAGCAGGCGTTCCCGTGGCCGATCGTCCTAGCCAAATCCCGGATTTGTTGCGCCGTGTACTTCAGCCGAAACGAAGCAGATCGACCACCCAAAGGGCAAAAACTCTTCGATCGGAACTGTCGGTAAGCTAATGACTTCAAGCTGACGTCAAATAAGACCTCAAATAATAGCCCCCAGAGTTGGGGGGCTTTAAGTTTTGGGAGACCTCACAAGGTGCTACTGCTCTACTTGTAATCCCGCCAGACGGCGATCAGGATTCCTTGAACGTCCACATCTATCGCTTTTAACTCTGTAATTTGATACAGATCGCGATCAGGATTTCCAGGCGTCAGTGTGACCTTCGCACCTTTTCTCTGGAAATACTTGAGAGTGGTTTTGCCTTGGACATGGGCTGCTACGATCGCACCGTTTTTCACGGTCTTAGGATCCGTTACGGGCTGCATGATCACGGTATCACCATCGTCTATGAGAGCCTCGATCATGCTGTGACCTCGGACTTTCAGCGCAAAATGCCCTGGCTTCAGCATCAAGTCGCTAAAGTCTAGCATTTCAATTTCGGTATCGTGAAAGTTTTCCACAAGGCTGGTAGCTGCGATCGCTCCCACGACTGGAATTCCCTGAGGCCGCTGATGGAGCAACCGAATGGTCCGCGCCTGACCCTCTTCCCAAACGATGTAGCCTTTTTTCTTCAGATGCTCAAGACGGCTCTGAACGGGAGCGGGGGATTTCAAGTTCATCGCCCGCATCATCTGCCGAATCGAAGGCGAATGCTGCTTAATCCCGATGTATTCCACCAGCCATTCATAAAGCTGTTGCTGCGCCTCGGTCAGCGCTTCCAAACGTTCTAGAGATTCCATATAGATTGATGCGAAATAGGTGGATCGGGTGAGTGAAACCAGTCATGCGATTGGTTCTATTTAGTCAGCATTATAGAACATTTGTATCCTAAAACATTTGAACTGTCTAGAGGGAGTTTAGAAAGATTTATGCTGGAAAGAGTTTTGGGGAGAATTTTTGTTATGTCGCAAAGATTATTTAGGCGAGAGCAGAACGATCGATGGCTACGTTCAGGATTGCTGCTGCTGTGTGGGTTGCTGTTAGTGACTACGGCAAGCTGTGGGGGGTTTGGGGGGACGCGTGATCGCCGATCGGTCGTAGAATTTTGGACGATGCAATTGCAGCCGCAATATACCGAGTACTTCGATCGGCTGATTAGTCAGTTTGAAATCGAACATCCGACCGTACGCATTGATTGGGTAGACGTGCCCTGGTCTGGAATGGAAAGCAAGATTCTCACCGCTGTTGCGGCCAAAACGGCACCTGATGTGGTGAACCTCAATCCGGGGTTTGCGTCGCAGTTGGCGAGTAAGGGGGCTTGGCTAGATCTAAGCGATCGAATCCCGCTAGTTCAACAGCAGCAGTATCTGCCGAAGATCTGGGACGCTAGCACCATTGATGGCCGCACCTTCGGGATTCCATGGTACTTGACAACACGGATTGCTTTGTATAACCGAGACCTGTGGACAAAAGCTGGATTTGATAGGCCGCCCGGAGATTTTGCGGGGTTGATGGCAGCGGCTCGGCAGATGAAGGCTAAAACGGGAAAATATGCGTTTTTTACCACCGTGGTGCCGACGGATTCTGGCGAGATTCTGGAATCCATGGTGCAGCGGGGGATGAGCTTGGTTGATGGCGATCGCAAAGCCGCTTTCGATACGCCGCTGGGCCGACAGGTATTTGGTGATTGGGTAAGGTTGTACCAGGAGAATTTAGTCCCGAAGGAAGTGCTGACGGAAGGCTATCGCTATGGGTTGGATCTGTATCAGCGTGGCGAAACGGGCCTTGTATCCGCCAACCCGGATTTTCTGAAAACCCTCTTGAAGAATGCACCTACGATCGCCGAAGCCACGATCGCCGTGCCTCAAATTACGGCAGAAACGGGAAAGCGTAACGTGGCCGTTATGAATCTAGTGATTCCAAAAGACACCGATCAGCCCGAAGCCGCGCTACAGTTTGCGCTTTTTGTCGCCAACAATGAGCATCAGCTCACCTTTGCCAAAGCCGCCAACGTTTTACCCTCGACCCAAGCTGCACTTAGCGATCCTCAGTTCAGCCAGCTTCCCGAAAACCCCAGCGCCGTCGATCGGGCACGTCTTGTCAGTGCTCGTCAGCTTGAAAGCGCTGAGGTCCTAGTTCCCGCCATGAAAGATCTCAAACGTCTCCAAAAAACCCTCTACGAAAGTCTTCAATCCGCCATGCTCGGACAAAAAGAAGTCGATCGTGCCCTCCAAGATGCTGCCCGAATTTGGAACGAAGGAGGCTAATCGATCGCTCTAGCCAATTTCCAAGACTAAAATTATCCGCATTACCGTTCGTTGCAATTGCGATCGGTGATGCAGGATCCGGTAGGGGCAAATGGCATTTGCCCGGTTTGTCAGGGATTCGATTGAACTACTTTACAAACAACGTCAGCAGCCACAGCACTAGGCAAATTCCCCAAGTCCGCACTACATCCCCACTCAAGGCACCACCTGGAATGGTCCCAAAAGCCCCAGCCGGGAGCAAACTCAAAATAATGACGCCCAAGAGGTAGCCCAGCACCACACCCCCGAACCCGGCCAGCACCGCAGCTCCCAGATGACGATTCTTTCGATAAATTCCATAGATTGTGCCACCCGTCGCAAGGAGCGCAATGAGATTAAAGACCTCAGTCGTGGGAGAAACAGCAGCAACAACCGCTAACGCGATCGCGACTAGCGTCGGAATCGTCAGATCCGCTGTCTCCGGCTTCGCCAAGAAATCAGACGCCGCAAAGGCCGTTGGAAGGCTTGGCATGGAAAGCTTGGGCATCCTAGACAGGTTAGACGGCGTTTTTTCCGCAAATCGGATGTCATCTGGCACCTTGATTTTGCCTTCTTGCCGGAGCTTTAGCCGCTGCATTAGCACCGCGTCATAGGCCGCTTCTATCTGCGCCGATCGCCTCGGATCGTCCGTATGTTCTTTGAGAAGGCGATCGCGAACGCTTTGAATCTCCTCAAAGCTCGCCAATTCGGTTACGCCTAATGTCTCGTAGGGACTGTGATGACTCATAGTTGTTGTAAGCCGATTGACTTTCCTATCAATTATAGGGTAGACCCGTTTCTTTGGGAGTCACTCTAGCGTTTTGACGGCTGAGTGAATAAGCCTTCTCATCATAGGTGATACGTTCTTGGCAAGGTAAGGCATGTCCGTTTTACCCACAATTCATATTGGGTCACAAAATAATCGGATCTGGATGAGGTTTCGTTAATTAGATAATTCTGGCACCATAATAATAGCTAAAAAAATAATAGCTAAAAAACAACTTTGAGCCTAGAATCAGTCTGGGTAGTGTTTTTTCGATTTTCATAAGATATTTAAACGTTAAGGTTATTGGTTATGGCTCAAGCCAAGATTCTAGTCGTCGATGACGAAACTGCAATTCGAAATTTAATCCATCGATTTCTCAGCAAGCAGGACTACCAAGTGGAGTCGGCTGAGGACGGCAAGAGCGCCCTCGCAACGTTTGAGAGCTTCAATCCTGATTTGGTCATCTTGGATGTGAATCTGCCCGATGCGAATGGCTACACGCTTTGTCAAGAGATGCAGAGTCGAACGGGCGTTTTTATTCTGATGTTGACGAGCCGGACTGATGAGTCTGATAAGGTTCGGGCCTTCACTCAAGGCGCGGATGACTACATTACCAAACCCTTTAGTCTAGTCGAACTCGGTGCCCGAATTGGTGCAATTTTGAAGCGTCAGCGCACGGTCACGACGGCAGAACAGCAATGCTTGGTGTTTAGCAATCTGGTCATTGACCCGGTTCGGCGCGAAGTGAAACTCAATGATGACTTGATTCCGTTGACTGCGCTGGAGTTTGATTTGCTCCATTTCTTGGCGGGTAATCCGGGTCGGGTGTGGCGTCGATCGGACCTCATCCAACAGGTGTGGGACTACGAGTACGTGGGCGATCAGCGCGTTGTGGATGTGCATATCGGTCAGATTCGCAAAAAGATTGAAATAGATACCAGTCAGCCCGCCTTGATCCAAACGGTTCGAGGCGTTGGGTACAAGTTTGAGTCGCCTGAGATGGTCGTCGAAGCGTCGGTTTAGGCCCGGTTCGCCGCGCAAACTGGGTTAGAGACGGTAATGGCGGTAAGCTTCGCTAGCCGCCCGATGGACTAAGGAATGGCGATACACTAGGGCGCTAAAGTCTTCGCAGTAGCCGCCGCCGATGACCGTTGCGATCGGATAGCCTGCACTAAGACAGGCACTGATCACCTGCATGTCTCGGCGATAAACTCCACTGTCGGTGAGAGCCAACTTGCCCAACTTATCGCCCACATGGAGGTCCACGCCTGCGTCGTACAGCACAAGGTCAGGCTTGACTTGGTTCAGTAGGTCGGGAAGATAGCGATCGAGGGTTTGGAGATACGCGTCATCGCCCATGCCTTGGGGCAGTCCAATGTCGAGATCACTCGTTTGTTTGGTACCAGGAAAATTAATTTCGCAGTGCATCGAAAACGTAAAGACAGACGGGTCATCTTTAAAAATCCAGGCCGTCCCATCGCCTTGATGAACGTCTAAGTCGATAATCAGAATTTTTTGGGCGAGTCCTTCGCGCTGCAAAATTCGAGGGGTAATAGCCAAATCATTAAAGATACAAAATCCAGAGCCATAGCTTGGAAACGCATGGTGAGTACCGCCTGCGGTGTTGCAAGCGAGTCCTGACTGAAGAGCGAGTTTGGCCGTAAGGACCGTGCCCCCAACCGCAATGCAGGTTCGGTGAACCAGTTCAGGTGACCAGGGCAACCCGATACGACGCAGTGCCTTAGCGTCTAACGTTCCGTCGCAATAGGCACTTACGTAGGCTGAGTCGTGGACCGTTTCGATCCAGGCTTGGGGCGCACGAGTTGGGCTGTGAAACTGTTCGGGAGTGGCAATGCCGTCTTTAAGGAGCTGATCGTGAAGCATCCGAAACTTCGCCATGGGAAATCGATGGGTCGAAGGAAGAGGCACGCTGTATTGGGGATGATAAATGAACGGGAGATCCATAAATCGCTATATTTCAACATAAGACTTTACAGTTAAGCAGAGTTTTGGACGGACTTATTGCAATCTCTTAAAAGAAGAGGCGCAATTCGTTTCTCTTTGTAAGTATTTTGGGGATCTGTCAGGGTTTTGCTTTTAGACTGATTGGAGTTTGACAAAAGCTAACTCTATTGACTGGACTAGATCACCTGTTACCATCCTAGAGAATCTGAGCGAATACCATGATCCAAACTTGTATAACCCATAGTGCTTTCATGCACTCCATGACGATCGTTTCATTTTTCGGGAGTGCCTTGGGCTTGTTTGCGCTCTACTACAACGAAGACCTTCGGGATAAGGACCTTGATCAAACGCAGTGGATGCTGTTTTCGATGGCGTTTGGGTATTGGATGATGCATTGTACGACGATCGCGCTAGTACGATGGATTCCGCAGGATTGGATGGTGGTGCTGATGGGTGTGAAGCTCACAGCTTTTGGCAGTGCGTTATTAACGTTCTCTTGTGGGCTGAGCTTGCCCTTGAATCAAATTGCACAACAAAATCAAACGGAAGAAGTATAAGACGCCCTTATCTCCTGTCTTGGAAGAGAGGGGATAAGATTTATAGTTTGGGATTAAGAATACGGGCTATTGAGCCTTCGAGTTCGGCTTGGGGGAGCGTCGTTAGAATGAAGACTTCTTGAGCTATTTTGGCCGATCGAGCGATGATTTTAAAGCCGCCTCGGATAGGGACGGAGACTCGAAGACGCAGATGAGGAACGTGAGCACGTACGGCACAGATGACGCCAGGAGTGATGGTCTGAATCGCAGTGTTATGGGTCAGTTTTTCTAGGACCGCAATCAATCCAGGAATATGAGTGGAATGATTCATGACAAGGCGGGCGGGGGACATCGGAACAGTTTTTGCTTGCGTCATGGGATGAGCTACTCCTAGAAAAATGGGATTTCAGTGATTTAAAAGCAGGCCGTAATCTAAAGCTTCCAATGACTTAAAAGCCGCGATCGGTCATCAATAGCGAACACTAGCTTGCCTCTAACGGAGCCATGGTCAGTCCTTCTAGGGTGAGCTGCATGTGATAAAGCTCAGCTTGCTCCATTGGACCCGTCCAGACGATCGCCTGTCCGTTTTGGTGAACCTGGTCTGCAAGCTTCCAGGCATGATCTGCAACCATGCCTGGGATGTAGCGCACGAGGGTGGCTACGACATGTTCAAAGGTGTTTTCATCGTCGTTTAGAACGATCACCTTATAGTTAGGATAAGGCTTGCGAACGGTTTGCGAGGTTTTTTCCGGGGTAAGAACACCCGCCGATCGGATCATCCCGGCTTGCCGTACTGCCATAACTTGATTCACCATCAGAGAATTTCCTTTGCCCGACTTTATCCATGATCTGATCCACGGCTTTTTATCACGATCGGACCCACCTTCAGTCAAATTTCTTTCGATTGAATTCGGAATCGAGCCATGAAACTTTGCCATTTATCTATTTTGCCTCACCTTCTGCTAAAAATCGATCAGACGCCGAGAAATTACATGCGGTAGACTGAATCACAGCGCCTAAAGCGCCGATACATACTGATCTATAGTGTGTCGATTTGTAAGTTTTCTTTCCTCTATAGTTTTATTGACGACATGGTTTCTTTTGCTTGGCCTGATCAATGGTTACGTCTGTTGCCCGAGTGGCTCGTTCCGAGTCATGCTGTAATTTTAGGGTTTTTGTTGTGTTTTGCTGTGGTTCACAGTGGGCTGGCAGGTTTGCGGGTTTGGGGTGAATTGAAGATTGGAGCGCGGGCTTACCGGGTGGTGTTTGCGCTGTCGAGCTTAGGGCTAGCGGTGCCGTTAATCATCTACTTTTTTAATCATCGCTATGATGGCAAAGTTTTATGGGATTTGCATGGGATTCCGGGAGTGGAGCTTGTTGTGTGGAGCTTCTCTGCGTTGTCGTTTTTGTTGCTGTATCCAGCGACTTTTAATCTTTTAGAAGTGGCGGCAATCAAGAAGCCGGAGGTGCATCTGTTTGAAACAGGGGTGATTCGGATTAGTCGGCATCCGCAAATGGTTGGGCAGGTGATGTGGTGTTTTGCTCATATGCTGTGGCTTGGGACGAGCTTTATGGTGGTGACGTGCGGGGGGTTGATTGCACACCATTTGTTTGCCGTGTGGCATGGCGATCGGCGGATGAAAGCACGCTATGGCGAGGCTTTTGAACGCGTGAAAGCTCGGACGTCTGTGATTCCGTTTCGGGCGATGCTAGATGGACGGCAGACGTTGGTCTGGTCAGAGTTCATGCGTCCGGCTTACGTGGGCGTTGCGGCTTTTGTGGCGGTGTTTTGGACCTTGCATCCAACGTTGGTGGAGTTGACGAGTCGGGTGAATTTTTAGGGACCTGAATCTTAGGGTCGCACCTGAAAATCATTGCCAATCCGAATGGTAAGGTCTGAATCGAGATCGCCTGTGGAACTCGTTTCTAGTATTCCAATGCCGATCGTCTGCTGAATAGTGTCCACCGCGTCTGGTTCGCCGCTTTGCAAGATAATCTGCGTTTGCGTCTGTGTCTCAGACCATGGATCGGTGATGTAGGTATTGTTATAGCCCGCTTTGATTAATTTTTCTTGGAGCGCTTCGGCAGCTTTGGGTTGGCTAGACGCATTTTGGATAGCAATGCGAAGCGGGGCGACTTCGGCCTCTACATTAGGGTCGGCGATCTCGAAGAAGTCTTTCATAATCCGATCGCGCTTTCGATCGTTCATGATCCAGTAGCTTTCCCGAAACTCTTTAGGATCACTAAAACGTCCCGGTAGCAGAACCATTTTGACGGCTTTCTGGTCAAGTCCAAGTCCGTAGTTGAGGATAGCGGCCATTTCCTCAAAGCTGAGATTCGTATCCACATATTTCTGCATCATTTGCAAAATTCCTGGGATTCGAGGCACCACAAAGGGACTGGCCATCTGTTCTTTGAGAGATTTTAGGAGGGTCTGCTGCCTTTGTACCCGTCCGATATCCCCCAACCCGTCGTTGCGGAACCGGGCAAATTGTTCAGCTTGATCGCCGTTAAGAGTTTGCCAGCCTTGTTTAAGATTGATCGAGAGTTTCTGGGCTTTGTCTTCATACGCCATATCCATCGGCACATAGACACGTACGCCGCCAACTTGATCGATGAGTTCTCGGAAGGCATCGGTGCTGAACCGAATATAGCGATCGATTTGAACGCCATTAAGCGCGTCTGTGACGACTTTACCTGCTAGGGCCGGACCGCCAATAACATTAGCTTGATTGATTTTAGTGGCTCCAATATTGGAGATTTCGACTTGGGTGTCTCGCGGAATGGACAGGACGTTAACGCCTTTTAGTTTCGGGTTGACGTGGATGAGCAGCATAGAATCGCTGTTTCCGGTAAAGATGGCATCGACTGTCGCGGTCGAATCTACGACGCGATCGATTCCAAGAATCAGCACATTGACGGGCCGCGTGACCTGATAGCGAAATCCATTTTTGAGGAGGTCGCCCCATAATTTTTGGCCCTCGCGAGGTGACACAGCACCGGGTAGTGGCACCGTCACTGCAACAAACGATCCGATCGCACTGCTTACAAGGGCGACCGAAACCAACATCCCGCCACTTAATAATCGTGAACCAATCGAACTTTGGCTCAATTGCGACACCCAATGTGACATGACGTGAAAAAAAGAGTTTGGCATGGGCAGTGTGAGGCAATGTGAGGCGGAGGTAAGGGAATTGCAATGACTCGATGAACGTCAGGTGGGGAAGACTAAAATAGGAATGACAAAATAGTTCGCTACCTGTAGCGCAGCAGTTGTGCGCGTTCCTAATGTGAAATTGTCCAATGTGACTATACAAGGATAAGCGATCGTCCGTAAGCTCAGAGGGATCATTTCACTCGATCGATCCGGACGAAGCGGGTTCGATCGGTATAGACCTAAGATTTCCTACAGCGTAACGTTAACCGTTTCACTCATTTCTAAACAAATTCTGAATAGATCTTATGTCTCCATCTTCTTCTCAATCTTTACCCCTTATTTCGATTATTTTGGCCGGCGGCAAGGGTGAACGGTTTTGGCCCCTGAGCCGAAAGCATCGCCCGAAGCAGTTCCTGAGCCTTGACGGGAGCGGCAGAAGTCTCCTGCAAACCACCGCCGATCGTTTACTTGCGGCCTCCCAAGGCTGGGAGAATCTCTGGGTCGTGACTGCATCACACCTCGCCGATGGGGTCCGAGAACAGCTCCCCGAACTCCCTGAAGCGAACCTGCTAATCGAACCTGAAGGCCGGGATACGGCTCCGGCTGTGGCCTGGAGTACGTTGGAAGTTGCAAAACGCGTGGGCGATGAGGCCGTCATTGGATTTTTCCCGGCTGATCATTGGATTGCGGAACCGGAAAAATTTGTTGCGACGCTGAAGGCGGCTCAAGAAGTGGCCGTCATGACCCAATCGATTGTCACTTTGGGAATCACGCCGACGTTTCCGTCTGTGGGATATGGTTACATCGAGCAAGGCGCAAAGCTGGACGTGGCATCAAGCTTGCCAGCCTACCGGGTCGATCGATTTGCCGAAAAACCCGATCGGGCGACAGCGGAAGAATTTTTAGCGACCGGTCGCTATAGTTGGAACGCCGGGATGTTTGTGTTTCAGGCGAAGGTGGCGATCGCAGAACTGCGGCAGTATGCACCCGAAATTCTGGAGCCACTTGAAACCCAGGGAGTAGCCGCCTATCCAACGCTTCCCAAAAAGAGTATCGATTATGCACTGATGGAACAAACCCAAAAGGCCGTGGTAATCCCTGTGATTTTTGCGTGGGACGACTTGGGCGATTGGGGAGCCATTGAGCGGCTGATGCAGTCGGATTTGCCCAATGTTGAACTAGCGCAACATGTCGGTCTCGACACAACGGGATCGATTTTGTACTCAACCCAGGACGACGAGCTGATTGTGACGATCGGCTTAGACGATACCGTCGTTGTGCGGGACGGAAAGGTGACGCTAATCGCCAAAAAAGAGCGAACCCAGGAGATAAAAGCCGTTTTGAAACAGTTGCAGGATAACCCCGAGCATAGAAAGTATCTATAAAGGCTTCCACAATAGCAATTCAGAAAGGTGATTTAGAAAATTAAAATCACCCCTGTATTCTGTTAAGGCGGGATTGCGATCGTCAACATTCTAAAACTGCGGTGTTGACGATCGTGATCTAAAGATTAGATTATCTTTAGATAATCTTTAGAAAAAGTTTCTAAGTTCTCCTTGCTTAGCGGTAGTATTGTCTCTAGCTCATTATACTTTTGCTGGGGAAACGCTAGTTGGGCCGTATGACTTCTGAACCTACAAAAATTCCGTTTGCAATTACAACGCCATTGTTTTATGTCAACGACATTCCTCACATTGGCAGCGCGTATCCGACGATCGCCGCAGACGCGATCGCCCGATTTCAACGGCTTAGAGGCTACGATGTGCGGTTCATCACCGGAAGCGATGAGCATGGTCAGAAAATCCAGCGCACGGCTGAAAGCCTAGGTCGTACGCCTCAAGAGCATTGCGATATCACAGTGAAAAGCTTCAAGGATCTCTGGGAGCGCCTTGATATCCACTTCGACCGATTTATCCGGACGACGGAGCCGAAACACGCGGCGATTGTAAAAGAATTTTTTCAGCGAGTTTGGGATAAGGGTGATATTTATTTAAGCCAGCAGAAGGGATATTACTGCATCTCCTGCGAAGAATTTAAAGATGAGAAAGATTTGATTGCAGGCAAGTACTGCGACATTCATGTTAAGAAGGAAGTTGAGTGGCGTGATGAAGCTAACTACTTTTTCCGATTGTCAAACTACCAAAAGCGCCTCGAAGATCTCTATGAGTCTCAACCGGACCTAATCCAGCCGGACACCCGCCGTAATGAAGTGATGAGTTTCGTGAAGCAAGGCTTGCGGGACTTTTCGATTTCGCGGGTCAACTTTGACTGGGGTTTTCCAGTCCCCACGGATCCTACGCACATTATTTATGTGTGGTTTGATGCCTTGCTAGGATACATTACAGCGCTGCTCGAAGACGATGATGAACCCACCCTAGACCATGCCATTAAACGTTGGTATCCGCATCACACTCACATTATCGGGAAAGATATTCTACGGTTTCATGCCGTGTATTGGCTTGCAATGTTGATGTCGGCAGACTTACCCTTACCAAAACGTATTTTTGGCCACGGTTTTTTCCTGGATAACGGCGTTAAGATGGGGAAAAGCAGTGGTAATGCGATCGATCCGAATACCCTACTGGATAGATACGGCGAAGATGCAATGCGCTTCTTTTTCTTGAAAGAAATTAAGTTTGGTCAAGATGGTTCTTTCGAGGAAACTCGATTCGTTCATAGTGTTAATGATGCTCTTGCCGATAAGCTTGGAAACTTACTCAACCGCACTTTGCCTCTCGTGATCAAAAACGCTTCAGGACTCGTTCCGAATGTTACTGCGGCAGCGATCGCGGATGACAATCCCTTAAAGATTCTAGGACTTAGTCTTGGCAACCGTGTTACCAAAGCTTACGATCGCCTGATGTTCCATGAAGTATGTGAGTCAGTGATAGAACTCCTAATGGCCGGCAATGTTTATGTGAACGAGCAGGCCCCATGGACATTGTATAAACTTGGCAAAACTGACCCTGAGAAACAAATTGCAGCGCAGCACGTCATTTATGCAGTACTAGAATCGGTTCGGCTCTGTGCTTATCTGTTATCCCCTATTATTCCGAGAATTAGTACGAGCATTTATGGTCAATTAGGCTATTCAATTAACTTTGATGAATTTCCTTTAATAGATATGTCGATAGATTTCCAGACTCACATATCATGGGGAGTACTAGTCTCCGGACAAGTTTTGGGTTCTGCTCATCCAATCTTTCAGAAACTCGAACTGCCTAGCTCTTCCGTTGAGGAGCTGGGTTTTTAGAATGATAAAACGTCTTGGATTATTCTATTGGATGCTCACAAATGTTTCGCTCTAGCCATAATACATCGCAATAATACCGTCATAATACAGAGGTTCAGCACATGTTAGATCATAGCAACAGTCATTTAAATCAATCATCCGATAGCGAAATCCTTTTTTCTACCGAACAATTTCTTGAGAATCGCGGACGAGTTGCCATCTTTATTGATGGGTCTAACCTGTTTTACGCAGCGCTGCAATTGGGCATCGAAATTGACTACGCTAAGCTGCTTTCTCGTCTTACGGGTGGGTCGCGCCTTCTCCGATCGTTTTTCTATACGGGAGTCGATCGCAACAACGAAAAGCAACAGGGCTTTCTACTCTGGATGCGTCGGAATGGCTATCGAGTCATTTCAAAAGATTTGGTCCAGCTCCCTGATGGGTCCAAGAAAGCAAATTTAGATGTTGAAATTGCCGTTGATATGATGTCTTTGGTAGGTTCCTATGACACCGCTATCCTTGTCAGCGGCGATGGCGATCTCGCTTATGCCGTTAATGCTGTTAGTTATCGTGGTGTGCGCGTGGAAGTTGTTAGCCTGCGTTCCATGACCAGTGACAGCTTGATCAATGTCGCCGATCGCTACATTGACCTCGATACGGTTAAAGAAGACATCCAAAAAAATCAACGTCCCTACACTTATCGTCCTCTTTCTGCGATCGGGATTGGAGTCGAGACTGACCCTGTATAATAACAACGCTGAATTGAGAATTGAGACGGGTGAGCACTTCACCTCTTAACTCCCAATGCTACGTTCCTAATTGCTAATTCTCCCTTGGAGTCCGCCGTGAAGCCGATCACCAAAGTCATACAAATTGCTGCGATCGGCTTGGGGATCGTCGGAATGGTGGGTGGACTGATGTGGCTGTTTCGGCCCCATCCGAGTTTGAAGACTGGGAAACCGGGCGGAGATGCTGCACTCGTTGATCCGAGTTTAAAACTGACGGATGTGGACTTAGAGCAGGCCGACGAGAAGGGAAATTTGCTTTGGAAAATCAAGGCAAAACAGGCGGTTTATAATCGAGACAAAAGGGAAGGGACGATCGTCTCGTTGAAGGGAGAGTTATATCAAGACGGGAAGGTAGCGTTCAAAATATCGGCGGATAAGGGCGCGATTAAGGGTGATGGAAAAGTGATTTCCCTCGTCGATAATATTGTTGCGGTGAATGTAAAAGATGAAGTGGAATTAAAAGGAAAGGAGATGGAATGGCAGACGCAAACGAATCTGCTAAAACTCAAAAATAAATTTATTGCTACCCACAAAACGGTGACGGTCACGGGGAACGAAGGCCAATACTTTAGTAAAAAGAAACAGGCTGAATTGGTGGGGGAAATCGTCGCCCAGGTGAAAGAACCAAAGTTGAAAATGACCACTGAGAAGCTCAATTGGGATCTTGAAAAGCAACAGCTCGAAACGGTAGCAGCGATCGTCATTGAACGGAGAGTAGACGGCGATCTCCTCGATCGGGCAACGGCTGAGAAAGGCTCCTACAATCTCAAATCTAAAGTCGCAACGCTAAACAAAACCGTTCAAGTTACCTTGGCCAAACCCGAAGTCAAGCTAACCGGGGATGAACTCGCCTGGGATATTGGGAAGCAGTTTATCATTGCAAATAAACCCCTTGAGGCCTATGGCGCAAGTGAACAGATGACGGTCAATGCTGACAAGGGCGAGTATTGGGTCAAAGACAAAGTTGCAATTCTCACTGGAAATGTGCGCGGGACGAGTCAAAAAAATTCTTCGACGATAGCAACCGATAAGCTGAACTGGTTTTTAGAGAAACAAGAATTTGAAGCGACGGGAAGCGTGGTGTATCGTCAGCCAAATCCCGACCCCAAAAATCCCATTACGAATCTGGTCGGCAAGTCAGCAAAAGGCAGCTTAACGAATGAGCAGGTGACGATCGAGGGTGGACCCAATGCCGACGATCGCGTGGTGATCGACATTGTTCCAAACCTGTCCACGCCGTGATGTTTCACAACGATTGATCATAAAGTTGAGAACAAAGGGCCGCTGCGAGTAGATAATAGCAACTTGTTGTGCTTGGACTATGCCACCCGTGAAATCAAATCACTCGTTTCTTCAGGTTTTTGCTAGTCGTAAGATGGTGACGCTGTTACTACTGGGCTTTTCGTCGGGTTTGCCGTTTGCGCTGGCGGATGATGCGTTTAAGGCTTGGATGACCCAATCTGGCTTTGATGTAAAGACGATCGGGTGGCTGAGTCTGGTGAGCTTGCCTTATTCATTGAAGTTTCTCTGGTCGCCGCTGATCGATCGTTTTAGAGTGCCGCTGCTCGGACGACGGCGCGGTTGGATTTTGGCGACTCAGATTGCACTGGTGGGCGTTGTTTTTGCGTTGGCCGGACAGATGTCGGCGATGGTTGGGCTGGATGCGGCGGCTAAGACCACGGCACTCAGCGGTGTTGCGATCGTGGCGGTTATCATGGTGTTCTTAAGTGCGACACAGGATATTGCCATTGACGCCTATCGATCGGATGTGCTCCACCCTTTGGAAGTGGGGGCTGGGGCTTCAGTGATGATTTTGGGATACCGGCTTGCGATGCTTTCCACGGGGTGGTTAGCGTTTAATCTGGCCGATCGGCTGGGTTGGGCAGCCGTTTATGGGGTGATGGCGTTGTTCATGGGTGTGGGCATTTTGGGAACGTTGTTCGCACCCAATCCAAAACAGGATGAACAAGCTCCAACAACGCTGACCGATGCTGTAGTGCAGCCGTTTCTGGAGTTTTTTCAGCGAATGGGGGTCCAACGGGCGATATTGGCGCTGCTCTTCATTATTTTGTTTCGATTGGGCGATGCGATGGTCGCGAAGATGGCGATTCCATTTTTGGGGGCGAAGGGGTTGGGATTTAGTGACGGGGATATTGGGACGATTCGGCAGGGGATGGGATTGATGGCGACGATCGTGGGGACGTTGTGTGGTGGTGCGGTGCTGAGCCGATTAGGAGTTAATCGATCGCTGTGGATTTTTGGTGGGTTGCAGGCGGTGAGTAATTTGGGGTATTGGGCGCTGGCGATCGTTGGTAAGGACTACACGGCGCTAGTGTTGGCGATTAATGTGGAGAATTTTTGTGGTGGACTCGGGACTGCTGGATTTTTGGGCTTTTTAATGAGCTTGTGTAATCCCAATTTTTCGGCCACGCAGTTTGCGCTGTTGTCGAGCTTGATGGCGGTGGGCCGGGATGTGATTGCGGGTCCGAGCAGTGGGGAATTTGCGCAGCGGCTCGTGTTTTCAGCCAATGCAGGATTAGCAGGCTGGGCAAATTTCTTTTTGATAACGATATTGGCAGCGCTGCCGGGAATGATGCTTCTTCCGTTTTTTGCCCCATGGAACAGTGATGAATGGTCCTGATATCCAAGGCTGGATTTTTGAAACTAATCCGTTATGGTAGATTCAATCTAAATGCTTCAGTTTTTATGGTTTACCACTTGCCAAAAAACGAATCCGATGGAACACTTCTGACATAGAACTGCTTCCGGACAGCAGTCATTGTTATGAAATTATCGATCGAGAATTACTCGTGAAGCGGGCACCGCATTGGGGACATCAGCGAACCTGTGGCAATGCCCATGCCAAACTTAGGAATTGGTCACTGGAAACAGGACTAGGGGAATCGGTTCAAGCGCCGGGATTGATTTTTAGTGATGCAGATAACGTGATTCCCGACGTGGTTTGGATTAGTAAAAATAGACTTTCAATGGGACTAGATGAATCAGGGCGTTTAACCATTGCACCAGAACTCATTATTGAAGTTTTGTCTTTTGATGTTGAGAATGAACGTCGCGATCGGGAAATGAAGCTTAAACTTTACGCAGAACGAGGCGTGCAGGACTATTTGATTTTAAATTGGCAGGTTCAACAAGTCGAAATATATCGACGCCAAACCATAATGCTGAAATTAGTAGAAACACTGTTTGGTTCTGATCCATTGACGTCGCCGTTATTGCCTAATTTTAGTTGTTCGATCGATCGGTTATTTCTATGAAGGGCAATCAGACCTGTTTTCTCAACTCCAAAATCCCAGCCAAGTTCAACACAAACCCCGGCATAATCTCATCGGCTGAAAGTTCGGTGGGGGAGTTGAGGATGTCGATCGACATCGTCCCCCGGTAGACTTCTACCCTCTGCTTCTCTGGGTTAATTAACCAACCTAAGAGCAAGCCATTCTCGACGTATTCCTGCATCTTCAAGCGCAGATCTTCAACTTCATCCGAAGGAGACTTCAATTCCACGATGAAATCAGGACACAACGGCACCCATTTCTTGCGTTGATCCAGCGTAAGTGCAGTCCAGCGAGATTGACTCACCCAAGCGGCATTAGGCGATCGAATCGCCCCATTAGGCAATCGAAACCCCGTCGAAGAATCGTAAAGATGTCCTAACCGAGCCTGACGATTCCACATCCAAAGTTGTCCATTTAGTTCGGCGTTCCGTTCACCTGTTTCGCCACTCGTTAACGCCATGATGACCAGACTTCCTCGCGCACTGCGTTCAAACTTTAGATTGCAGTTATTATGACAAATCTGCTCAAATTGAGCATCGGTTAGCTCCAACGTCGGCTGAAGATTGACGGTGACAACCATGGGTAAAGTTTCCTTAAGGCAGGTTATTTCTACTTTAGCGTTTTGCTGGTGAATCGAATGAATCAAGGGAAATCAGCGATAATAGAATTCAATGTTTTTGAGCGCCCTAAGCCGCAATCCCATCAGACGCCTTTGATAGTGAATGATCGTTCTGAGCTTGCCAATGACTCGAATAAAAATCGATCGATCGGGATACTCCAATGCCTTTTGCTGTTCTAAGAGTTGGGCACGCTGGTTTTGAGCGCTCAGACTCATCTGTGTTGATGGCGCAAGTTTATCTTTAAAGAAGCAGATGGATTCAAGCTCATCGCGGCGAATGCTTAAGCCCACTTTGGCCGCTGCTAGCCCGATCGTGCTGCCCTCCCCTCGGCAATGTCCCCACATCTCCAAGTAGGCTGATATCTTGGCCCATTGGTCTAAAAATTCCAGCTCTTTCCCCTGATCTCGCGCCACCACAAATAAACATTCATGGACAAAGCTGATGTCTTCTAGCTTCAGTCCCAACTTCTGTGACACTTTGCGCAGCAACCCAATCTCAAATTCATTTTTATTGTGCTTGACAATATTGGCCCATACAATCTTGGCCGTAATGCCCGGTTGCCAGACTAAACCAGCGGGAATCGCAGCCAGAATCCGCATATCCGCATCTACAAAAATACAGGCTTCAAACAAACTTAGCGATCGCTTCAATACAAACTGCTTATCGTGATAGCAGCCCAGCGTTTGTTGTTGATGATCAAAGGCCAACACGTTTGGACAATGTTGAAAGGCTTGGGGTCGATCGGTGAGAATAAGGATCTGAATAGACGGCGCATATTGCGCTAAGTCCTGGGCCAGCGTGAGCGCAAGATTGCGATAGTTTTGGCCTAAGGCCAACGTGCAAAAGCAGTAGGTGGTGTTTGAGATTAAAGTCGTCATAAAGCACGATTAACAGGCGAATGAGTTCGGCAACAGATTGGATTCATCTTTGCCTCAGGATGCCCAACCTGTTCCGAGCCTAACGGAGGTGTTCCTACTCTAGTGTCTCAATTTGCCGTAATGCATCTTGAGCCGCTGCTTTTTCCGCAATTTGCTTACTGTGCCCTGTCCCCCGACCATAGAGCATTCCACGAATCAACACTTCACAGACAAAGGCTTTAGCATGATCAGGTCCCGAGGAAGAGACGATCGAATAGGTGGGCATTTGCTGGTGTTCAACTTGGGCATAATTCTGGAGCAAACTTTTGTAATTGACCCGAGGCGCAGTCTCCGCTAAGCGATCGACGACCGATTCAAACAGGGGTTCGAGGTAAATCCGAATCGCTTCAATTTCGCCTTCACAGTCTAAATAATAGGCTCCAATCAATGCCTCAAACGTACTGCTCAAAACGCTCGATCGCTCATGAACTCGATCGCGTTTTGCGCCTTTTCCAATTTTTAAATACTGGGCCAAATCCAGTGCCACCGCAAACTCGGCGACCTGAGCTTCATTCACCATCGCCGCCCGCAACGTCGTTAAGTCCCCTTCATTTTTGCTCGGGAAATATTCATACAAGAAATCTCCAGTCACAAAATTTAGGACGCAATCTCCTAGAAACTCTAGCCGCTCGTTGCTCAGACCGGGCTGTCCAATTTCATTGGCATAGGAACGATGCATCATTGATTGCTCAAAGAATGCCGCATTTCTAAAGTGAGGAAGACGATGGAGCGCAGACATGATAGCGGTGACTACAGGATTTATAAGAGGTCTACACAGGGTTTATACAAACCACATTAACGGTTTTATTGTAAAGGTCTTTCACCAATCCGTGTGCGATCGTTCCTCAATGACCTGCTGATACACTTGTTCTGTTTGACGTGCGAGTTGGACCCAGCTAAATCGCTGCAACAAATCCTGATAAGCGTTTTCGACCAGATAGTTAGCATAGTCCGGGTTTTTAAGAATTTCTAAAATGCTATGGGCAATAGAATCTGAATTGTTCACTTCAGCAATCATCCCGGTCTGGCCATGTTTTACGACTTCCGGCATTCCGCCCGTATTCGAGACGACCACTGGAACGCGGGCTGCAAAACTCTCTAAGGCCACAATGCCAAAGGGTTCATAAAGACTGGGGAAGACAGCACAGCTTGCGATCGCTTGAAAAGGATCTAGGTCTGAATCGGGCATAAATCCGGTAAACAGACAGCTTTGTTGAATCTCTAAATCCCACGTAAGCCGCTGCAAACTCTCCGTGTTTCCACCGCCAATAATCACAAATTTTACCTTCCCGCCCATCGTCCAGATGACCTGCGGGGCGGCTTGGAGCAGATTGCGAATCCCCTTTTCGTAGGTAATCCGTCCAACATAATAGACAATTTTTTCATCCTCACGAGCAAACTGATTGCGAAAGCGCTCAAGATCGAAGCTGGGGCTAATTTGTTTCTTTTCGGGGCGGATGCCGTTGTAAATGACATCAATTTTGTCCTCGGGCGTGTAGAGTGAATGATTGACCTCGCGCTTCATGTATTGACTACATACAATCACATGCCAAGATTCATGGGCTAGCCGATTTTCCTGATAATGAACGTGGCATTGGATGTCGGTGTAAATGCCGTTGTTCCGACCATGTTCGGTCGCGTGAATGGTAGAAATTAGAGGGATCTTAAATCGGTACTTGAGGGCGATCGCCGCGTCTCCCACAAGCCAATCGTGAGCATGAATCAGGTCAAATTGCGGACTCTCAGCATCTTGGGTTTGGATTAAGTCGCCGCCATAGACGCCCATGCGTTCGTTCATCTGCCCAATCCAATGGAAAAAGCTTTTGCTTTCACCCACCGTAATGCGATGGATGTGAATACCCTCTACTACTTCATAGCTTAGCAAGTGACCCGACTGTACCGTCAGGATGTGAATCTCATGGTTGAGTTTGTGCAGTTCTGGATAAAGCTCAGCAACGTGACGAGCAATCCCACCGACGATGCGAGGCGGAAATTCCCAAGTCAAAACCAAAATTTTCATAGCTTAGGTCGCCAACCTCTCACGCTTTTGGAATGGTTTGACTATACCCCACTAGAACCGATCAGCCAAAAATATAGGGTTCAACCATTCCAATCTTAACGTGGGTAATACCAGAGTCGCATTTTTAGGGTGTATGATTTCCACCGATCGCCCGAACGATCAACTTCGGCATTGAATCGATCGCAGGAGGGATTGAGCTTGCTGCTGCGCCCGTGGTCCCGTGGCCAAAATGCGAATGCTCTGATCGTACTCTTTATCATAGCGTTGGGTCACAACAGACAGTCGATACTCGATCCCAGGCACACTCACCCCTTTCACCCCTGGTCCTGCTTCAATCCAGTTTCCTTTGCGACTCTCTAGCTCCGTCTCATGGGTGCAGTAGGTAAACGCATCGGTTTGGGTTTTGAGTCCGTCTTCCCAAGTGCCGCTCCAAGCCGCTGCCGCTCCCATTTCCCGCATAAATTCAGACGTCCGTTCTGTTCGATCGACCGGAGATTTTTGAACAAATAGTCGAAGTTGAGGATCGAGCTTGCGATCGCTGATGACGGCAAAAGATTCGGCTCCGATGCTGAGTCCGACCGTGCCTTCAGAGGTTTGGGGAAACTTATAGAACACGACACGCTGGGCGATTTTCTCGACGCGCTGGGTTTCATTCATGTTCGTCAGCAGCTTATGACCGAGTCCGACAATCGCCGCGCCAATGAGTCCCACGCCACCGAGGGTCACGCCAACCACTTCAAGCCATTTTACCAAAGGATTAACAATCGTATTCTGAGCAGGGCTTTCAATCTGCGCTGCGGTTTTTCCGTTGGGCGGTTGGACGATTAGTGCGGGATGAGAAGGGTCCTGAGTCATGGTGTCTTGAGTGAGGGTGTCTTGGGTGATGATTTAAAGGATGGATTGGATTGGATTGGATTGGATTCAATCCTTGATGTCTACCCTAGATCGATTCCTAGGAACCGATCGAAAAACCGACTGCGCCAAAGGACGCGCAAAATTAAGCCCCACTCCAGCGCCACCGCTAGGAGGAAGACAATATCCGCACCACTCAGCGTCGCCAGCTCGAAGAAATCCCTCAAAACTGGATTGAGTAGGGTAATTAAGGTAAGTCCAGTCAGGACAATGGCGCTGATGCCATAGCGCCAATCTTTGCAAACTGGCTCACCGCCTCCGACAAAAAATTGTGTCGGAGGTTTCAAGAATGGCAATAGTAGCAAGTGACAGAATACCAACACGGTGACCAATGCTGTACGCGGTAACGTATAGTCAGCCGCAGAAATCCGCGCACCGGGCGGGAGATCCAAAATGGCTCGCACTAAAAACAATAGATAAACAAATAGTGCGACGATCGTCATCGTGATGGTCGCCGGGACAATAAAATGCAATAGCGATCGCATCAGGCTCCGACGTTTTTGGACAACACCCGGTATAGCCCAGAGGGGAAACGCCGCTGTGGGTAAACCGACGCCGTAAAGGGCAAGCAGGGCACTTTGTTTGTTGAGCAGTGGGAAGCTGTCCGTTACCATCGCGATGGAAAAGATTAATATCGTAACGCACCCAATTCGCACTAGAAATAACGCCAGCGAATCCCGAATGCCATTATGAATCCGTTGCCCTTCCAAGAGCGCCTGCGGCAGAGACGCAAACGAGTCCTTGAGTAACACAATATCAGCCACCGATCGAGTTGCTTTACTGCCGCTTTCCATGGCAATACCGAGGTTTGCTTGTTTAAGTGACAGCACATCATTGACGCCATCTCCAATCATAGCGACATATCGTTTTTGATCCCGCAATGCCTTCACCAGCGCCGCCTTTTGTTCTGGCGTAATCCGCCCAAAAATCGTCGCACTTAAGGCTGTCTGCCGAAATTCAGCCTCACCCATGGCCGTCAAGTCTAAGCCCGAGACGATTTTGAGATCGTCGTCTATGGGCAGTCCTGCCTGTCTAGCGATCGAGGCCACAGTGTCCGGATTGTCGCCTGAAATCACCTTGAGTTCGACGCCTGCGGCGCGGAATTGGCTCAGAGTTTCGGCGACGTTAGTCCGAAGTTGATCGCTAAAATATAAAATCCCCAAGGGTTTAATCAACGGCAATGTACAGGCTTCGTCGTTCATCCAGTCCGTGGCAGCGCATTCGCCAAACATCAGCACCCGCAAGCCCTGCACTGTCCCCTCGTCTAGAACCGATCGCATCTCTTTCGTGTACTCTATTGCGTCTTCTAGCATCTCCGGCGCACCCAAGATGTAGGCAGTTTTATTCGCATTCTCGGTCGAATCCGGTTGATTTAATGCGATCGCGCTCCACTTCCGGGCGGACGAAAACGGAATCTCCGCGTTGACCGTTTTTGGCGTTCCGGGGCACGCAATGGCTAGAGCTTCTGAGGTTTTATTGGGGGCCGTGGTGTTGTGGGCATAGTCGCCCATGATTTTGCGCAGGTCCAGGTCTGAAATGCCGATCGGATAGACGGAGTGAAGATTGATTTGATTGGCTGTGAGCGTTCCCGTTTTATCGACACACAGCACATCCACATGGCTTAGGGACTCCACCGCATTGGCCTGCTGAATGAGGACGTCTTGGCCCAACATCCGCACCGCGCCCGTGCCGTAGGCCACTGTAATCGCAATGAGTAGCCCCGCCGGAACCAGCCCCGCCACCACCGCTGCGTGCTGCACAATGTCCGCAAAGCTATAGGTGCGGCTGAAAAAGCTAATCCCGACTAGCAGCCACAAAAAGCACGACACCATCAGCAGCGCCCGAATCACAACGTTAATTTCTCGCTGCAACGGCGTCAGCACTTTGCGAAACGATCGAGCCCCCGTAATCAGCTTGTAGGCCACGGTGTGAGTTCCCACCTGCGTCGCCTCGAAGTAGGCCATCCCACTAAAGCACGTCGTCCCCGAGAACACTTGGTCGCCTTCGGTCTTGACAATGAGATCAGATTCTCCCGTCAGGAGTGACTCATCCACCTCCACTTTGCCTTCCCCTACAATGATGCCATCGACAAGGATTTGATCCCCCGATCGCAGGGCTATAAAATCGCCCAGCACTAGGTCATCGGGCACAATTTCAAGCTCCTTCCCCTCCCGAATGACGCTAGCGGTGGGGCGTTGAAGGAGGGCAATTTCGTCTAATTTTTGCTTAGCCCAGATTTCTTGGACAATGCCAATTATGACGCCCGTCAGAATCACAACGGCGACTAAAATCGCATCGCCATAGCGCCTCAGTGCAATCATGATCGCACTGAGCGAAAAGAACACCATATTGATAAAGGTGATTAGATTTTCCTGGAAAATTTCCCAGTACGATCGACTAGTTTTGATTTTGACATTATTACCCTGTCCCGCCGCTCGGCGGCGCAGTACTTCGTCATGGGTCAATCCGGTAGGAAGCGTAGACATGGGGGTAACGGGTTAATTGGGAAGTGAAACGATCCATCTGACGATACGTCTATTAATGTCCATTATTGTGGCATAGGAAAAGATAGATGGTCAGTGTCGTAGGTCAGGGCCTGTTTTCTCATCGCCCTCTAAGATCAAACTTCAAATTAATCGAGTTGGGTCCGGAAACCTTTACAGGATTTGCGTGAAAATAATAAGCCTTTGCAAAGAAAACCTTTACCTAACCCTATCAACCTATGTCTCGCTTTGGATATACCCTTCCGGTTTTTGCAGTTGCAGCGGCGAAAGCAGCACTTCTGCACCTCTATCCCCATCTGAATGATTCGATTAGTAATAAGCCCCACACCAGTAACCTCCGATCGGTGTCCCTCAATCTCCTTGATGACAGCGGCACCGCAGACATTCCGATTCAGCAGGTGGCCCGGATTGGACCGAATAGTGCGCTGGGCATCACCCTCAGCGATCCCGGTGATAATTTAGACCTGACGCGCAACACGCCGATTTGGGCACAGGTGGAGATGCAGGTCCGATCGCCGGATGGACTCAATGCGCTGATTATAGAGGGCGGAGAAGGACTAGGGCGATCGATCGTCGAGGGCGAACCTGCCATTTACCAGTATGCCAAACGTTTATTTGCGGCAAACCTAGAGCCGCTTTTATCGCTGGAGCAAGCACTCAAGATTACGATTATTCTGCCAGAAGGACGTATTTTGGCCGATCGGACCTCGAATGCCGCTTTTGGGATTGTCGAAGGCTTATCGCTGCTCGGTACCAGCGGCATTTCTAAACCCCTGTCTGCCGAGCAGCATTTTGTCGAATACCAGCACATCCTCAGAGACAAAGCTGCCCGATCGCCCGATCTCACGTTTTGCATTGGCAGCAATGGATTACGTGTTGCCGATCGCCTTGGTATCGATCCCGAAACGATCGTTCAGACTGGAAACTGGATCGGGGCGCTGCTCGTGGAAGCGGGCCTGCAAGGAGTCACGTCCGTTCATTTGCTGGGCTACCAAGGGAAACTCATCAAACTCGCAGGCGGCATTTTTAACACCTCCAGCCATCTTGCCGATGCCAAGCTCGAAATCATCAGTGCGGCAGTGATCCAATCGGGCGGCGACGTGACCCTAGCGACCCAAGTCCTCATGGCTAAAACCGCCGACGAAGCCTATCAATATTTGGTGTCTGTGGGATTTGCGCAAACCGTCTTCGATCGCCTCTCTAAGCTAATTGCTCAAAAGGCCGATCGCTACATTAAGAAATATGCAGATGCCCAGATCAAGGTGACAGTGACGCTGTTCGATCGCCAAGGCCAGATTATTTCGTCTGACTTGCGATAGCTAACTTTGCCCCCGGAACCTGCCGAACCGCATCCATCACCGCAACCACTTTCCCATGGGTCACTTGTTCGTCCGCCCGAATCAAGACAGTCTTCTGCGTATTATTGCTGAGAGCCTTTTTGATTCGATCGCGCAGTTCACTCAGTTCCACTGCCTGACGATCAATAGATAGCGAGCCTTTCGCGTCAATGGTAATCTCGACGGGTCTTTCTTGATTGATGGGTTTAGCGGTCTGCGCACCGGGGAGGTTTACAGGTAGTCCCTCCGATCGGGTCAGCGTCAGCGTGGACATAATAAAAAAGGTCAGCAGTGCAAACACTACATCGATCATTGGCACAATATTAATTTGAAACGGTTGATCCGGTTCTTCGGGTAAACGCATGATAGACCTAGGCCACTGAGTGATGCACGACACACTAAAAATCTAAAACGAATCCAGACACCCTATGTTACTGGGATAAATTTGATCTGAAACAGGCTTTATCCCGTCCCTTTACAATTTACCAGCCTTCGTCTTCCGTTTAATTCCTGCCACTAACCACGCCGTCCCCACTCCCGCCAATAGCCCAAACAAGTGGCCTTCCCAAGAAATTCCCTGCTGGATGGGTGATATCCCCCAGATCATCCCGCCAAACATCGCAATCACCAGTAAAGATACCACTATCGACCCGATCGATCGGTCAAACCAGGCCCGTGTCACCAAATAACCAAAGTATCCAAAAATTACGCCACTCGCGCCAATATGCAGTGTATTCGGTGCCCCAAAGAGCCAAGTCCCGGCCCCACTCCCCACCGCTGCGAGAATAGTTACGATAATCCACTCCCCTCGATCGCGGGCCAAAATCAACGTGCTCAGCACCACCAATGGGATCGTATTCCCAATCAAATGTAACCAGTTTGCATGTAAAAACGGCGCGAAGAAAATCCCCTGTAACCCGCCTATGTCCCGAGGGCGAATCCCAAGTCTATCCAAGGTTCCCCCGAGCAACATATCAGCTAGTTCGATCGCCCACAGCAAAATAACCATACAGGTCAAGAGTGTGGCATGGGACGAAATTTCTTGAAACAATCCGGTCGCTTCTTGCTTGACGGACCCAACCGAATGGCGTGACGACATGAAAAAATCCTATCTTAATGGCGGGTATTATTGATACTTTAACGTATTCTTTTTAAATCATGTCATCGAACCAAAATTTTGCGATCGGGTTGGCGATTTGGGGCTACAAAAATTGGGTAGGCAATCTTTTTCCAGCAAAAACTCGCCCATCTAATTTTCTAAACTGCTACGCAAAACGGTTTTCAATTGTGGAAGGGAACACGACGTTTTATTCCATTCCTAGCCCAGAAACCGTCGATCGTTGGCGTCTGGAAACCGAGCCTGGATTTCAGTTTTTCCCCAAGCTCCCCAAGATCATCACCCATCAGGGTCGCTTGATGCCCAACTTGTCCCAAGCTTTTCAGTTTCTATCCCTCATGCAGGGGTTAGGCGATCGCTTGGGCGGCTTGTTTCTCCAGCTTCCCCCGAGCTATGGACCCGCGAGTTTTTCCGATTTAGATCTGTTTCTCTCCAGTTGGCGATCGGCAACCCAAGTTCCACTTTTTCTCGAAGTTCGGCATCTGCAATGGTTTGACATTCGCTATGCCGATCGCCTGAACCAACGGCTGACTGAACATGCGATCGATCGGGTGTTGCTCGATACCCGGCCTGTTTACAATATCAGAGTGAATGGTGATACCAGTGCTAATACTAACGCTGACGATAATCCGCAGCAATACTCCATCAACAAAAAGCCTAACGTTCCCGTCCAGCCGATCGTTACCGCTAATACCGCCTTTGTGCGATACATCAGCCATCCCATCCTCGATCGCAATACCGAATACCTGAATGAATGGGTTAAACAGATTCGAGTCTGGCTCCAAAATGGAAAAACTGTGTATTTCTTCGTCCACTGTCCCCTAGAAGAAAACTCGCCTCAAAATGCCCGATATGTTCAAGAATTGCTAGAGCGATCGTCAGTCTCGATTCCGCCGTTACCGTGGAATACGTTGCCTAGTGAAGGGACAACCCAATTGGAATTATTTGAAGCGTGAGATCGATCGGCCAATAATCTGTTTCAAAATCCGCAATATTTTCGGCGCATCAAACTTTTCTGCATATTCGGGTGAAAATTCGACCGTGAGGGTGGGCCGATCGGACGCGATCGCACTTACCTCACCGCGCACAAACGTCCACGAATCAGCGATGGTAAAACACCCAAAAATTTCTTGAACTTCCTGTTCCTTCAGTTGATCATTCAACCAAGCGGCGACCAGCAACTGACCATACAATTGGAAAACTGGATTGGTACTTTCAACGCCGCGCTTCGTCTCAACCATCACAAAATAAGGACACTGAATCCGTCCCGCAAAACTCGGACCCATCACCCCATCCGCAATGCCTTCAAGTTCAAACATTGCATACTTCGCAGACAGTCCAACCTCGGCCCAGATTTGGATATTATCCTGTTCTGCAAGCTGCAAAAGTGGATAAATCGCCCGTGACCACAGGGTCGCCTCATTGAACAAATGCACTTGAACTCGCTGCAACCCGTTCTGCAAATCAGCCACGTAGCGATTTTCACGTTCCGAAAGCTCAATGTCATCGACCCTAAGCCAGTCATACTGAATTCCCGGCTTTTCCGTCAATGCAACATAGCGCTTGAAATCGTTCAAGTTCAGATTAGACAGCTTTAGCCTTTCCATGAAAATCTCCGTACTAGCGTGATGTCTTAACGCATTACGTTTCAACGCATTACAAAGTCTCTCATCTTCTAAGCCCCTATAAATTTCAGTGCGGCCCCGTTCATGCAATAGCGTAACCCCGTCGGCTTCGGACCATCTCCAAAGACATGCCCTAAGTGTCCACCACAGCGCCGACAGTGAACTTCCGTCCGTTCGAGCAGGAATTTGCCATCTTTTCGTTGAGCGATCGCATCGTCTACAGGCGCATAAAAACTTGGCCAGCCCGTCCCACTATCGAACTTCGTTTTTGAGGTGAACAAGGGCAAATCACAGCCTGCACAAGCATAGGAACCCAGGCCATATTCTTTGTCGAGTGGACTGCTGCGGGGCGCTTCAGTGCTCTCTAGACGCAGGACTTTGAACTGTTTTGGGGTCAGAATTTTTTGCCATTCCTCCTCCGTTTTCATAACTTCAAATTCCACGGTCGATCGTTTTGCAAGGGGTTCACGATCCGATGCATACCGCAAAAGCAAGGGCGAAATTCCGATCGCGCTCAAGCCCAAGATTAGCCAATAACGACGATTCATGTGAAAACTCCGGGATGTTAGATTAAGTGGCTTAAGAATCTGATTTTAGAAGTTGCGGAAACTGTTGTTTGAGTTGGGCTAGTTTCGGCAAGTCATTGACAACTACATAGGGATAACTCGGGTTGCGCTGAATGAAGTTCTGGTGATAACCTTCAGCCGCATAAAAACGATCGAGCGGCGTAAGTTGAGTAACGATCGGTTTTGCAAAAACCTTGGACTGATTCAATTGTTCAATATAGGCTTGGGCGACCCGTTGCTCATCTGGATTATTGAAGAAAATAGCCGATCGATATTGCGGTCCAGAATCCGGTCCCTGGCGATTGAGCTGCGTGGGATCGTGGGCGATCGCAAAGAACACTTTCAAAAGCTGGCCATAAGAAACCTGTTCTGGATCATAGGTAATTTGAACCACTTCAGCATGTCCGGTTAAACCTGTAGAGACCACCTCATAGTGTGCCGTTGCCGCGTTACCGCCCGAGAAACCCGAGATAACCGTCGAGACGCCTCTAAGTTTTTCAAAGACGCCTTCTACTCCCCAGAAGCATCCTCCAGCGAGTACAAGGGTCTGCGACTTTCTCGCACTCGGTTTTGGCAGGTCAATGGCTGGATCGACGATATTTACGGCAGATACTGACGAACTGTAAGCGTCTTGCGATCGAAACAAACTCATCCTGCTATAGGCAAAAGCAGCTAGACCGAGTGAAACGATCGAGAATCCTATCAGCAAATAACGGAGCATACTGCGGTTTGACGTTGACATGGTAAATAAGGAATTGGGATGAAACTAACGAATGATGATCTGAACGATGCCATACCTTATATTAGACCTCAGAAATCTTAAGGATGGCTGAGATTAAACCCTAAGGAATGAACAAATCTTCCAAAGCGCCCAAAACAAAAGCCCCTCCTGTCTCCAGAAGGGGCCTTCGCTCTAATCACCATGGGTCGGTGAAAGATAGACTCAGATTAACCGTTGATTGCAGGTGCAGCAACTGCAACAGGTGCAGCTTCGCCAGCAGC